>Ga0116127_1000049_pt1 | contig 114044 bp, 101 predicted proteins | sample June2015DPH_16_1_FD_89731 | JGI IMG/M metagenome (GOLD analysis project Ga0116127, IMG submission 89731) | Peatland microbial communities from SPRUCE experiment site at the Marcell Experimental Forest, Minnesota, USA - June2015DPH_16_100 | ecosystem: Environmental > Terrestrial > Soil >... | reverse complement strand
CGAAACGCCCTCCCCCCCCTCCCCCTCCCATACCCCCGAAGAGGCGGCTCAAGAGGCCCTCGGAGAGGCCGAAGTCGAACATTTCGCTGAAATCGGCGCCTTTGAAGATATCTTCCCGACTGAATCTTTCCCGGAAGGCCTGGGAGCCGACCTGGTCGTATTGCTGCCGCTTTTCGGGATTGCTCAGCACCGCATAGGCTTCGCTGATCTGCTTGAATTTTTCTTCCGCAAGCTTCTTGTCCCCCTTGGCTTTGTCCGGGTGATACTTCATGGCCAGCTTGCGGTAAACCTTCTTGATTTCTTCCGCAGAGGCTTCCCGCCCAACACCCAATATCTGATAATAATCCATCTCAGCCATGAGGGATCTCTCACATTTCCCAGTGGGGTATTGGCCATATTATATGTTGCGGGGGATTTTTGTCAACCGCTCCATTAATATAACCTTTCCATTTCATTGAAATTTTCTTCAATGACCGTTAGTTTGCCCCCATTTCCTCCTTGATAAATTTTTCCCTTTCTGATAACTAGTTCAAAATATGGGTTAAGCCAGCTAATAGTGCGGCGGCGAGCCGAAAATTCCATTAATTGCAAGGAGGTTGGGCATGACGGCTTTGGTGGGCGGACTGGTCGCGGTGGTTTTGGGATTGATCGGCCTTGGGTGGTGGCATCAAAAGTTCTTTGACCTCTTGGAAGGAGGCATCCCCCTCTTGCTCCTTTTGGGCGGCGCCCTGGCCGTCTACCTGGGTTTTGAGGAGACCAAGGATAAGTTTTGCAAGAAGGGCGAGATCCCGGCTTACGAGCCTCCCAAGATGGGCGAGGTCGAAGTGGAGCAATATAAAGCGGAAGTGGAACGCTTGAAGTCCGAGGTCGAAGAACTCAAGGAGAAGAAGAAGAAATAGAGGCCGTCCACTTAACGGCGGCTTCCGAGAAGCGGGGCGGGGGCAGGTCTGAGAGCCGCCCCCTTTTGGTATTATTTCCGCTCCGCCCACGCCGCCCAGGGGAAGGGCTGGGGGCAGAGGCTAGCCGTTTAGCCTGCGATCTCCCCGGAGGTCACCCGGACCACTTCCCCTGAATCCGTCTCCAGCAGCAGGGCCCCGTCCGGGGCCACCTCCAGGGCCAGGCCGTGGATGGCCAGCGGTCCCTGGCGCACCGTGACCCGCTGCCCCAGGGTCACCGTCAGGCTGCGCCATTCCTCGAGAATCCCGGTAAACTCCCGGGCCAAAAAGCGTTCGTAAAGATCCTCAAACTCCTCCAGCCAGGCCTTAAGGATCGCCAGCCGGGAATTTTTTGGTAAGGGCCGCCCGAGGCCCAGGGCTAGGGAAGTGGCCATATCGGCCAACTCTTCCGGAAAGGCCCGGTTGCCGACATTAAGCCCCAGGCCCACCACCAGGTGCCGGATCTGATCGCTTTCGGTCTCCATCTCCGTGAGGATGCCCCCCAGTTTCTTGCCGGCCAGCAGCAGGTCATTGGGCCATTTGATGCCAGGGGCCACCCCGGTGACCCGTTTCAGGGCCCGGGCCACCGCCACCGCGGCAGTCAGGGTGATCTGGGGCATCTCCGTGGGCGGCAGCGGCGGTCTGAGGAGCAAGGAGACATAGAGCCCTGTCCCCGGAGGGGAATTCCACTGGCGGCCCAGGCGGCCCCGCCCCCGGCTTTGGGCTTCCGCCACCACCAGGGTGCCTTCCGGGGCGCCTCGGGCCGCCAATTCCTTGGCCAGATCGTTGGTGGAGGCTACCTCTTCGAAGTGGTGCACCGGTCCGCACAGGCGCCTGGCCTTAAGCCCCAGGAGAATCTCTTCCGGCAGCAACTTGTCGGTGGCCGCCAGCAGGAGGTAGCCCCGGCGGGGGGAGCCTGCGATGGCATAGCCCCGGGCCTTGAGGCGGTTGATGCGCTTCCACACCGCGGCCCGGCTTAAACCCAGCCGGGCCGCCAGGACCTCCCCCGAGAGGGGCTCCACAGCGAGACGCAGGGCCTTCAACACCACGGCCAGGGGACCCTCCGGGCCTCCGCCTGGTTCTTTATGAATATTTGGTTTCATTTGGGAATCGGTCCATTTGTGTTTAGAGGCAAAAGTCAGTGCTCACTAATTTAGAGCATCATTAATTATCGGGGGGCGCTTAACGTCCCCTTGGAAAAGGGGGACTTTGGAGGACTTTCCAGAAGGTATCCATAATCCCCTCTGCCTTGAAAAGTTGTGAAGAATTGGTGGCACAGGCGTCTTGCCTGTGCGGACTGAGTGGCGGGCGAGACGCCCGCCCCACCGGTCTTCTCATAATTTACGGGTGAGCTGCAGGCTCATGAGCGACTGTTCCGAAAAGTTGCAAATTTTTCATCGTTTCGGGTGAGCTAAAGGCTCATGAATTACTGCTTGGAAATGTTCCTGAGTATGTGGGATACCCACCCTAGGGTAGCCGGTTCCCGCACCGCCGGGGCGGCGGCGCTACATTTTCATGATTTACGGGTGAGCCAAGGGCTCATGAGCGACTGCCCCGGCTAGAAAAGGCGGGTAAAGGCAGCTCCTGCTCATGCCACCCTTAATTTTTGCAAGACACCACTGGGATGTTTCCCGACCCCCGGTTCCCGGGAGTGGCCCCGGCTCACCCCGTTGTCGGTCCTGAATCTGGTGCTTGAGAGAATTGTTATAGACCGCGGCGCCCAGGAGGCCGCCCACCACCAAACCCACCACCGCGGCGGTGAGGGTCGGCGACATCAGGAGGGCGACGCACATGCCGGTGAAGGCGTAGGCCAGGGGAATGTAAACCTGGGCCGGACTGCAGGCAGGGATCAGGGCCAGGATGAGGCAAATGGCCAACAGCCTGCGCCCCCAATGAGAGCCCCTGGTTCTCCGCCGATCACCCATCATCTCACTTCTCACGCGTCAAATCCGGCCTCTGGCTCGGTAGCCTAGGCTTGCCCCCGGCGCCGCCCTCTCCCAACCGAAAACCGGAAACCGGAAACCGAAAACTGTCTTTTTATTACAGCCGCTGCCACAACATCAGGTTAAAGACCGCACCTATCCCCAGGTGCAAGGCCAGGCTGAGGCGGCACAGCCACCGCAGCCGGCTCTCTTCCCGGTAAGCCCGCCGTTTGAGCATCTCCTGGTTGACCCCCGCCAGGAGCAGTAAGGGCCAAAGACCGGCCCGCCAGGGTAGGGGCGAGGCCGGGAAGAAGAAAATGGCCAGCAGCCCCAGGATGACCAGCAGGTTGCCGGCGGTGTAGAGCAAGGCCGCCGGCACTGGCCCCAGCCGGGCCGCCAGGCCGGGGGCCGCCGCGGCCTCCTCCTGGGGAGCTTTTTTGTCTTTTTTGCCTTTTATGTCAGGGAAGCCGTAACCGAGAAAAAGATTAAATCCGGCCCAGGTGAGGGGCAGGCCATACAGCAGCACCTCGGTCACCAGGTGGCCGCATTGCAGATAAAACCCGGTGGCCACCGGCAGCAGCCCGAAGCACAGGGCGCCGGCGACTTCCCCCAGACCCCGCCGGTACCAGCAGAGGGGCCGGGCAAAGGAAAAATAGCCTCCCAAAATCCCCAAGGTTCCCAGGGGGATGGTCAGGTCGCCGGTACGGTAGCAGAACTGCAGGAGCAGCCCCAGCAAGGCCGCCGTCCCCAAGCAGGCATAGGCCAGACCCTGGGGCCCCTGGAAAAGGTCCAGCCGCCAGGCAGGATAGCGCCCGGCCCCGGGGGCAAAGCTCTCCCGGCCGGCGAAGGCGGCCAGGACCAGAGCCACCACCCCCAGGGTGCCGGCCAGCAGCACCCCGGGGCGCAGGGGATATCCCGAAACCTCGGAGAGCAGGCTGCCGGCCCAGAAAGGCAGGCAGCCGGCCACAAGCATTGGCAGGGGCGCAAGCACATGTCCGGCGACGGGTCCAGTCTTGGCAGCCATTTTAGATGATGTATCCAGCCTCCTCTATTTATGTCATAACTTCCGGAAAGGTCAAGGTAATTACGGGAAGGGCCTCCCGGCTCGCCCCGGTGGTTGGCCAGGGTTTTTTATCATGCCCTGGAGGTTGCATGTCCAAGGAGGCCAAAGTTATTATCTTACTGAAGAAAATCGGAGGAGGCTTACCATGCTTCTTTATCTGGTGCAGCATGCCGAAGCCAGGAGCGAGGAAGAAGATGCGGCGAGGGATCTCACGGAAAAGGGCCGCATGGACATTGAAACTGTGGCTCACCACTTGAAAAGGCTTAATGTACAGGTCAGGCAGATATTTCATAGCGGCAAGACCAGGGCCCAAAGCACCGCCCAGGTCCTGGCCAGGCATTTACAGCCGCCGGCCGGAATCTCCAAAGCCCAGGGGCTGGCGCCTCTGGATGATCCTGAGATCTGGGCAGACCGGATCGCCAAACTGGATGAGGATACCCTGTTGGTGGGACATCTCCCCCATCTGGCCAATTTGGCCGCCCTACTCATAACTGGGAATAAAGAGAACAGTGTATTAATTTTCCAGATGGGCGGCGCGGTCCGTTTGAGGCAAATGGAATCGGGCCATTGGGCGGTTGATTGGATGGTCGTCCCGGAAACCATCCTTTAGCCTCTTTAAAAAGGCAAGCCCGGGCGGGGGAGGCCGGAAAGGGGTGAGAGGCTCCCTGGCCGGGAAAGGCTCCTTGCCGAATGCCGGGAGATGCGAAGGGCGAACCTCCGGCCCCGAGCTGGCATCCCTAACCAAAAATTTCCCCGGAAGATTCAACCTTCTCAGGTCAGATTAGTTATTTTTAGAACGATTTCATTGACAATGCCCACTCCTGGCAAACCCAGGCGCCTCATCAGGCAATCAGGCGCGGTTTCCCCACCCGGGAGAAATCCAGGACCACTCGGCGCGCCTGGGCCCAGGCGCATAAAAATATTATTCTGTTAAATTGAAAGGTTGGGCAGAAAACGACGGCGACTTTTTCACCGGATTTCCAGGCGAGACCGCGCTGGTGCACAAATTTATCTTACTGCCGGTCTTTGCATCAAAAATGGTGGACGCCAGAACAGCCCCGTCTCCGTTAAGAACCACCATATTGAGGCCGCCCCGCTCCCTGGATTGCTCTAGTCCCGACACTTTTATGGATGCCTGGTTGCCAAAGGGGACGCCCGCGGAATACAAGGCAATATCTTTGGTTAACCTGTCCTTCCCGATAAGTTCCCCCTTCCGCAGCTCAATCTTTACCGCGGCCTTATCGTCGATTTTCTCGAAAATCCTGGCGCCATGGCTAAATATCCCCACATAAGATCCCGGAAAAAGCAGACTTGGCAGCCTGGAACCCTGTTCTTGCAAATATTTTTTCACCTCTTCAGGTAACAACACCGGGGCCTGATATTCTCTGGCTGCAATCAGGATAGTGTCTTGCCCGAACTTTTTAAAGAAATCATAAAGAGTAACCGGTTCAATTTTTATTCTGTTAGATCCATTAAAGAAGTGATCATCGCGCGTATAGACGATGAAGCCGTCAACCAGGGCGCATTGATTCCAGCGAGGAAATGACTGCACCGTCTCGGCAGCGGGGGGGTCCGCGAAGATATAAATACCTTGGGGATCTAAATCTCCTTTTTGAAATGCTGATTTTAGCTCTTCTTGGTTAGCGCGCATCTCAGCTAATGGATCTCTGCAAACATATCCACCATTGAATGACATATGGTGTTTATAGGCATATAGCGCCAAATACTTCCAATCATCATCATTGGTCACCGTTCGAATGAAAGGAGGGTAAACAATGACTTTATTAAATTTAGTCCCCACCGACTGCCATAATGAAGATTTAAGAGGTGAAACCACCGGACCGGTGATGTGATAATCGGAGGCATATAACAATCGGTGAATATCCGCCAGTTGCACCGCTAAACAGATGCACATCACCGAGACCGCTAGGCTCTTTCGCTGCGTCGCGGTGACACAGAATAGTGCTCCAAAAACTATGGCATAAAACACAGGCCATCCGAACCGTCCAGATCCCTTAAAGGTATTTGCTAGTTTCAGTAAGGGCTCAGGCAGATAATATTTGAAAACAACCGTATTGCCCCAAGTTACCCTTGGAGAAATTGCGAAAATAAAGAATATCAGTATCATAACTACGAATGGTAGCGCATATTTTATATGACCAATTTTTGGTGGCCATATAATTGAATGAATGATTCCATAGCCTAGTAACATCATTATTCCTAATCCTAAATAGTTAAAACTTTCAAGCCCCTGACCCAGGCGATAAGGCAAAGCCGGCAAAAAAGAAGACCATCCCAATGGATTGATAAAGGCATTGAGATTAAGGGAATAAGTCCCGAAACCACTTAAGTCATTATAATAAGCTCCTACTTTATAATATCCAAAAATAATATAACAAGCAAACATTACTAATAAAAATACAGATATACTGAGCGCTGCTTTTGATCTAGAAGCCGGAGACCAGATGAAGGGGCGGATATAAAATGCCAGAGCAAGGCCAACCACCATGGGGCCAAAATAGGCCATAATCGTAAAAGCGGCAATTATCAATAATGACCAATATAAAATCAGCTTATTATTAGGAATTTCCGAATAATTTTCGAAATAAATAACCAAACCCGCCAATATGAGCCACTGTGCATAGAGCGTATCATTACCATACAAAATTCTATTTAATAGTGGCGGACTAAGCAGGAAAAAACCGACTCCAAGAAGCTGTTCAAAGATATCGGAGGTTATTAACCTCATGAGGCGATAACCGAAATAAGCTTGCAGGCAATTACAAGCAAGGAGCCACCAACCGAAATATTGAAAATCCACCGGGAGAATGGGAGACAGTAATTTGAATGGCATCCAGACAAGTGGGTTAAGAATGGCATTTGCGGCGTAAGTACCGATGGGAGCAAAATAATTCGGAATCTTTCCTAAAGGGAAAGACCAGGGCGCACCACGTAAAAAAGCCCACCCAAGGTAACTCTGCGCGAGATCGCCTCCCAGGTGAAATATGAAACCAATATTAGTTGGATTGAGGACGTGCACTCCAAATTGATATAAAAAGAGGCAGCAACCGAGACCTAGAGATAGAATAATGCCCAACTTGGAAGCAGTTGTAGGTGATTCAGCCATTTCCACAACTCCAGCGGAAACCCGAATCGCATCTGGGTGCAAGATTCTTCAAGTTTTCCATTACCTTCCCGCGGCAGGAGAAAACCGGGGTTTTAATGTTAACGGCGATAATGTCCATGCTGTTGGGGAAGCGTAGCCTAGACAGGTGATCCTGATAACCCGAGGTCGTTGGCCAAAATGAGGCGACAATTTCTTCGAGGGCCCGCTTCAATGTTCAAGTCTAGAATCCTGTTGCAATACTATATTACATTTTCTACAGTCAGGAAGTTAAGTCTAACTAAGAATTGCACCTATATTCTAATGAATGGATTTTTTCTTATTAATTAACAATTCTATTAAAGCCATAAAAAACGGTTTAATTAAGGCATGAATGCCAAATCGTTTCACCACCGGTATAATGCGCCAAGGGACAAGATAAATTTTCATCAGCCCTCTTTTCTGAAGTCGTATCAATTCATCCGGAGGCATCCCGCTAACTGTCATAACTGCAGAATTATATCGTTGGTATTTTGAAAAATCTTGCGTTTCGAGCTTTAATCCATATTCACCTTTAAGTGCCATTTCATACATCTCGGACCCAGGATAAGGAATCGCAATCCCAAATGTTGCGTGTTGTATGGCACGCGTATTGCGAACGAAAGAGATAGTCCTTTCGATGCTTTCATATGTATCCCCAGGTAGCCCCAACATTACACTATTGATAGTTTCAATCCCCTCTTTATTAGTCAATTCATTAGCAATTATATAACTTTCCAAGGGTACTTCCTTTTTGATAATTTTTCTAACCTCAATATCTGCGCTCTCAAGCCCAAAGGAAATTCTTATAAATCCACACTTGGCCATTCGTGCAATAAGCTCTGCATCAACGAGATTCGCCCGAGTACCTCCTTCCCATGTAAATTTTAGTTTTTGCTTTTCAACTTCGTCACAAAAATCAAGAATATACTTGCGGTCTAATGTCAAGGTATCATCAAGGAAGTAAAAATGATCAATACCAAAATCATTGATAACCTGTTTAATCTCGGCTACTGCATTTTCAATAGATCTCCGTCTTACACGTTTACCATAAATTGATGTACTGCAAAAAACACACCTAAAGGGACAACCCCTTGAAGCCATGAAAGAAGTATATTTTTTCTTTCCCTTTAGGGTACCTATCCTGTATAAATCCAACTTTAATAAGTGCCGGGCAGGAAATGGAACATCATCCAATGCAGTAATCTGTTTATTTTCACCTGTAAATATATTTCTACTATTTTTCCGAAATAATAAACCTGGAATTGTCGAAATATCTTCCTTGTCTGCAAGCTTATTCAGAAAAAGACCGAATGTATTTTCGCATTGCCCTATCACAAAATAATCAAAACATTCATAAAAAATCTCTTCACGGAAAAAAGTCACATGCGGTCCACCGACTACGATAGGTATATCAAGAGTTTTTTTCAATTTTCGCGCAAGTTCAGCAGCTATATGAAACATAGGCGTTGTCGCGGTCAGCCCTATGAGATCAGGAGAAAACTCTTTAATACGATGGGCAATGTCAGAAGAAGTTAATCCCTCTGCTTCACCATCAATTAACTGAACAACATGCCCATTCTTTTCTGCGATTGCTGCAAGATAGGCCAAATTCAAAGGCGGAAATGTTGAAGCGCCTTTTGCCACCCTTGACATTGAGCCAAACACTTCTGTCCAAGTGGGAAATACCAGTGATAATCTCATAAAATCAATACCCCCAACTTACAAAGAATCAATGATAGTCTCCTTCACTTTTTGCCAAATAATCCAGAATTAATAATTTTTAAAATCGGAGGGTTGGGCAGAAAACGACGGCGACCTTTTCACCAGATTTCCAGGCGAGACCACTCTGGTGCACAAATTTATCTTACTGCCGCTCTTTGCATCAAAAATGGTGGACGCCAGAACAGCCCCATCTCCGTTCAGAACCACCATATTGAGGCCGCCCCGGTTCCTGGAATGCTCCTCTCCCGCCACTTTTAGGGATGCCTGGTTGCCGAAGGGGACGCCCGCGGAATACAAGGCAATATCTTTGGTCAACCTGTCCTTCCCGATAAGTTCCCCCTTCCGCAGCTCAATCTTTACTGGGCCCTTATCATCGATTTTCTCGAAAATCCTGGCGCCATGGCTAAATATCCCCACATAAGATCCCGGAAAAAGCAGACCTGGCAGCCTGGAACCCTTTTCTTGCAAATATTTCTTAACCTCTTCAGGTAACAACACCGGGGCCTGATATTCTCTGGCGGCAATCAGGATAGTGTCTTGCTCGAACTTTTTAAAGAAATCATAAAGAGTAACCGCTTCAATTTTTATTCTGTTAGATCCATTAATGAAGTGATCATCGCGCGTATAGACGATGAAGCCGTCAACCAGGGCGCATCTATTCCAGCGAGGAAATGACTGCACCGTCTCGGAAGCGGGTGGGTCCGCGAAGATATAAATACTTTGGGGATCTAAATCTCCTTTTTGAAATGCTGATTTTACCTTTTCTTGGCTAGCGCGCATCTCAGTTAATGGTTCTCTGGCAACTAATCCAGTATTGATTGACATATGATGCCTATAAGCATATAGCACCAAATACTTCCAATCCTCATCATTGGTCACCGTTAGAATGTAAGGGGGATAAATAATAACTTTGTTAAATTTAGTCCCCACCGACTGCCATAATGAAGATTTTAAAGGTGAAACCACCGGACCGCTGGTGTGAAAATCGGGGACATTTAACAATCGGTGAATATCCGCCAGTTGAACCGCTAAACAGATGCACATCACCGAGACCGCGAGGTTCTTTCGCTTCGTCGCAGTTACACAGAATAGCGATCCAAAGAGTATGGAATAAAACAAAGGCCATCCGAACCGTCCCGATGTCCTAAACATATTTGCTAGTTTCAGTAATGACTCAGGCAAATAATATTTGAAAACCACCGTATTGCACCAAATTACCTTACTAGAGATTGCGAAAATAAAGAATATCAGTATCATAAAAACGAATGGTAGCGCATATTTTATATGACCAATTTTGGGTGGCCACATAATTGAATGGATGATTCCGTAGCCTATTAATATCATTATTCCCAGCCCTAAATAGTTATAACCTGCAAATCCCTGACCCAATCGATAAGGCAAGGCCGGCAAAAAAGAAGACCATCCCAATGGATTGATAAAGGCATTGAGATTAAGTGAATAAACCCCATAATCAGTTAAGTTATAATTAATTTCTGCTTTATAATAACCAAAAATAATATAACAAGCAAATATTATTAATGGAAATATAGATATACCCAGCGCTGCTTTTAATCTATAAGTCGGAGACCAGATGAAAAGGCGGATATAAAATGCCAGGGCAAGGCCAATCACCATGGGGCCAAAATAAGGCATAATCGTAAGAGCACAAAATGTCAATATTGACCAATATAAAATCAGCTTATTACTATGAATTTCCGAATAATTTTCGAAATAAATAACCAAACATGCCAATATGAGCCAGTGGGAATAGAGTGTATCACTACCAGACAAGATTCTAACTAATTGTGGCGGACTGAGCAGGAAAAAACCGACTCCAAGAAGCTGTTCAAAGATATTGGAGGTTATTAACCTCATGAGGCGATAACCGAAATAAGCTTGCAGGCAACTGCAAGCAAGGATCCACCAACCGAAATATTGAAAATCCACCGGGAGAATGGGAGACAGTAATTTGAATGGCATCCAGGCAAGTGGGTTAACAACGGTAAATGCGGCGTAAGTACCGATGGGAGCAAAATAATTAGTAATCTTTCCTAAAGGGAAAGACCAGGGCTCACCACGTAAAAAAGACCAACCAAGGTATTCCTGCGCGACATCGCCTCCCACGCGAAATATGAAACCAATATTAGTTGGGTCGAGGCTGTGCACCCCAAATTGATATAAAAAGAGGCAGCAAGCGAGGCCTAGCGATAGAATAATGCCCAACTTGGAAGAAGTAGCGGGTGATTCATTCATTTCCACAACTCCGTCGGAAACCGGAATCGCATCTGGGTGGTGCAAGATTCTTCAGGTTTTCCGTTACCTTCTCGCCGCGGGAAAAAACCGGTGTCTGGCGTGATTTGAGCACCATGAAAATTTATCGTAGTTATTTACGAGGCTTGGTAATAGGCTCCAGGCATGCCAGAAAATATTCCCTCCAGATCTGGTAATAGAATGCCGCCCCCCAGCGCCAGATGCGGAGCTTTCTTTCCCCGCCGATGCGAGGCGGTTCATCGCCGGGGATCTCGGTCATCTTCAGCCCTCTGCGGACCGCCCGGGCCGATAGTAAAGGCTCCCAGCTGACTTTACAACCGAAGAGGGTTTCCGGCGTGGTGTACCACTTATCCTGGTCCAATTCCAGGTCCTCGACGATTTGTTTCTTGTAGGCCCTGTATATGACCATCGCATCGGTGAGGTTGCCTCCGAGGAGCACCTTAATGGTTTTGGTGAACAGCCAGTTGCCGAAGCCGGTGAGCAAATCGTCGTCTTCGCTTTTGGCCCCCCCCAGGTATCGAGAAGCAATGACCATATCATAACCTTCCCGCATCTTGGCCACCAATTCCGGGATCAATTCCGGGATGGAGTTGCCATCCGGACTGAAGGTAATGACGACATCACCCTCCACATAGGGCCAGACCTCCACGTAAGCGTGCCGGAAGCCCGGTTGTTGCTGGATATAAACCTGGTAGTCTTGCTCCCGGGCCCATTCAATGGTGCCATCGGTGGAGCCTCCGTCCACCACGATGATTTGGTCTATCCAGTCTCGCTTGATGCGAGGCATGATGGCTTTCAGGCCTTCGACCTCATTCAGGGTCATTACCAACAGGCTTACTTTCATACACTCCAATCCTTTGACTGGCGAAATTCCCACCGGCAGGCTGGTTGTTTTTTTGATACCACCGGGATACCAGGCGTCTGGAGAAGGGCATCATTCCGGTTTGGTTAACTTTGATGGAGTTCCAAAAACCGCCGGATAGTGTCCAGGACATACTCCATATCTGCCAACTCCAGGCCATGGTGGACTCCGATATGAATCCCCTGGCGCCCCAGGAACTCGGCCTGGGGGAACTGTCCCAGCCGGTAACCTAGGTAGGCAAATCCAGGACACTGAGTAGGCATGGACGCGAACAGGGTCCGGGTCTCGATGCCGTGCTCTTCCAGAAAATTGGTGAATTGGGCCCGGGTAAACGAAGCCTCTTCCTGCACGATGATGGGGATGGCGTGGGGACCGATCCGTTCCCAGGAGTCTTCCTGAATGGTGGCCAGGTACGGGGCGAACTGGCCGAACCGCTCCTGCACGAACATGAGATTCCGGCGGCGTTTGCTGAGAATATCTTCATAGTTGCGAAGGTTGCCTAAGCCCACCGCGGCTTCCAGTTCGTTCATCTTGCAGGAGTAGCCGATGCGTTCAAAGCGAAACCGGATATCTTCGCCGTCGGGAGTGTCAAACCGTTTGGGACAGTAGTTCTGATCGACATTGAGCAGGCACTGGACGCACTTGCAGGCTCGCCCATGGGAGCGCAGGGAGCGGAGGACCTCGGCAAAATCCTCGTTGTCCGTCACCACCACGCCGCCCTCCACGGTGGTGATGATATGGGCTATGTAAAGGCTAAAAGCCCCCAGGTGGCCGATGGAGCCTGCCGGTTTGCCCTTGTACTTGGCCCCATGGGCCTCCGCCGCATCTTCCACCACCACCAAATTATATTTTTGGGCCAAAGCCATGATCGCGTCCATCTCCGCGGGCTTTCCCATGAGATGAACCGGCATGATGGCCCGGGTCTTGCTGGTAATGGCCGCCTCGATCTGGCCCACGTCGATGTTGAGGGACTTCCGGTCCACATCCACAAAAGCCGGCCGGAAGCCAGCGTGCACCACGGCATTGCCGGTGGCCACAAAAGACAGCGCCGGCACGATGACCTCGTCACCCCGGCAGGCCCCATAATCGTGCAGCACGGCCAGGGCCAGGATGTCGGCATCGGTGCCGCTGCTGACGGCCACCGCCTCCCTGCACCCCAGAATCGCGGCAAACTTCTTCTCAAATTTCCGGACCAGCCTGCCGGAGGAAACCCGGGTGGACTCCAACGCCTGCAGGATTAACTCCTTGGACTCAGGGGGGATCTGGATGGTGCCGAAGGGGACTTTGATCTTCTTGGCCAAATGATACCTTTCCGACGCTTGCGTGGATTTTCAGGGACGCCTGGGGCCGGCGCTGGTTTCCCTGGCCGTTACCCCCTGCTATTGTCCGAATAACTGCCGGGAAAAAGCAAGCAAATTTTGGGCCGCCGCCGTCCTCCCAGGCAGTCCCGTTGGACAAACGCCAGGGAGCCGCCAGGCCGGCTATCCGCCAGCCCCTGGCCCCCAGGCGGCAATTTCCCGGATGGCCTGTTTGATATCCTCTTTGCCGATGTAATAAGCTTCCTCCAGGGTAAATCCCGCCGGGGTGGGAAGATCTGGCGCGGCCACCCGCTGGATGGGCGCTTTCAGGGAAGCAAAACCCTTTTCAGCCACCAGGGCGCTGATTTCCGCGGTCACCCCGCCGGTCTTCCAGCCGGTATCCGCGACCACCAGACGGCCAGTCCGGGCCACCGAGTCCAGGATGAGCTTTTCATCCAGCGGGCGGAGGGTGCGCGGATCGATGATTTCGGCGTCAATGCCTTCGGCGGTCAATTCCTGGGCCGCCTGGTAAGCCTCCAGGACCAGGTGGGAGATGGCCACCACCGTGACCTGCTTCCCGGGCCGCCGGATGACCCCCTGCCCCAGGGGGAGTCGGTACAGGCCTTCCGGAACCCGGCCCTTTTGCTTAAAATTATACCGATGGTCGATGACCAGCACCGGGTTCGGGTCCGCAATCGCCGCCAGCAGCAATCCCTTGGCATCGTAGCAGGTGCTGGGCATGACCAGTTTCAGCCCGGGGATATGCATGAACAACCCCTGGAGGGCCTGGGAATGCTGAGCGCCGGAACCCCAGCCCCGGCCGATGCAGGTCCAAATCACCAACGGGACGTGGACCGCGCCACCGAACATGAAGCTCCATTTGGCCGCATGGTTGACCAACTGATCCATGCAGAGCATGAGAAAGTCAGGCCGATTATGGAGGTAAACGGGCCGCAGACCGGCGATGGCGGCGCCGATGGCTATGCCGGTCAGGGCCCCTTCGGACAACGGGGTATCGAAGACCCGCTGGCGGCCAAATTCCTGATACAGTCCCTGGGTGGTACCGAACATCCCTCCGGGGGCATCCACATCCTGGCCCATGAGAAAGACCCGGGCATCGTGCTTCAGGGCCTCATGGAATGCATCCCGCACCGCGTCGGGATAACTAAGGACCCGCCCGCCTCTTTCGGTCTCCTGCGAGAATTCCGGCTCCTGAACTTCGGCTTTGATCTTAGACCAGGGCACTATTCTTGTTCACAGAAAAGGTATAAGGGAAGTTCCTGACCCTGGGGGAGGAGCGGGTCTCTTTGGGCGCCGGCGAAAGCCTCATCCAGTTCGGCGTCGATCCGTTGTTCCAAGGCCTCCACGTCCTGTAAGGTTATTATCCTGGCCGCCAGCAGATCCTGCTGCAACCTGGTCAGGGGGCACCGCTGTTTCCACCGGGCCACCTCCTCGGGGCTCCGGTAACCGGGAGAATCCTGAGCCTCGCACCCCGCGTGTCCCAGGATCCGATAGGTTTGGCACTCCAGAAAGGCAGGGCCCAACCCGGCCCGGGCCCGGGATACCGCTTCTCCGGCCGCCTCATAAACCGCCAGCACGTCATTGCCGTCTACCTTCCGGGTGAACAGCAGGTCCGGCGGCATGGCATGAAACACGATCTCCCCGACCTGCCGGGCGGACACGTGGGAACAGACGGAGTACTGGTTGTTCTCCAGCACGAACAACACGGGCAGCTTTTTCAGGACGGCAAAATTGATGCTCTCGTACAACACCCCTTCATCTGCGGCCCCGTCCCCCAAAAAAATCGAGCTCACCCGGGCTTTCCCCTGCATCTTGATGGCCAGACCCAAGCCGGTGCCGATGGGGATACCGCCCCCGACTATGGAAGAACTCCCATAGTGCCCCACGGCCACGTCCACCAGATGCATGGAGCCGCCCCGACCTTTGGAACAGCCGGCCTTCCTGCCGTATAACTCCGCGACCAGCGCCTTCAGGTCACCGCCTTTGGCCAGGTAATGGCCATGGCCCCGGTGGTTGCTGGCGAGGTAATCTTCGGGGCCCAGATGGGCGCACACCCCCACCGGAACAGCCTCCTGGCCGATACAGAGATGCACCGGCGTCTTCATGTTATTGTCCAGGTAGAGGGAATCGATGCGCAACTGGAACTTGCGAATGCGCAACATGTCGTAATAGAGGCGCCACAAGGTTTCTTTCGCGTATCGCACCATACCGTTATCCTGGAAAAATTACTTCACGCCTGGTCAAGATATCTCTGCCGTCCATTGCTGGGGCCTGGGGTGCGCGGGGCACGGCTGGATATGAGCGAAGGATGTGGCACACCAACAAAAATCCGAGGAAGTTTAGGGCGAAAGGAGCTCCCGGAAAGGCTTGATGAAGTTTATGGTTCTTTCCCGATCCAGCGCCGAGAAATCCTCTTTGCTCGGTCCGTAAAAAATAATCTGGGTCCCGGAGGATTCAAACTGCACCGGCACATGGAGCAGGTCCTTGAGGGCGTAGCGGACCTGCCCCTGGGCTTCAGGCGGCACGAACACCATCAAGAACCCGCCCCCCCCGGCCCCCATGATCTTCCCGCCGATGGCGCCATGGGCCCGGGCCCTGGCATAGCATCCGTCCACCTCATGGTTGGAAACCTGGGAACTCAGGTCCCGTTTGAGCATCCAGGCCTCGTGCAGCAATTCCCCAAACCTGCAGAGACTGCCGTTGCCGCAGAGGACACACAGCGCCTCGTCCACCATGCCGTTCATTGCCTTGAGGAGGTCGGCTTTATCTTCAATATCTTCCACATAGGATTTGGCCACGTCCGAAGCGGTGCGTTTGATCCCGGTATAGAAGAGCATAACATGGGAATTGAGTTCCGCCAGGCGGTCGCAAGAGATGGTCACCGGCTTCACGGTGATTTCCCCGCTGGGGCTGAAAACAATCTGGTTCAAGCCCCCGTAGGCGGCGATTACCTGGTCCTGGGACCCCACCGTCTCCTGGATCATATTCTGTTCTATGTGAATGCTCTCCATGGTCAACTGGTGCTTACTGGCCATGACGTTGATCAGGGCATAAAGCGCGTTCAGGAGGCCCACCGTAAACGACGAACTGGAACCCATGCCGCTCCGGGCGGGCAGGTCGCCATCGTGGTGGATTTCCAGACCCCTTTCCAGTTGCAGGAAGCGGAGGGTCTCCCGCACCGCCGGATGTTTGATCTCTTCATAATTCTGGCAATCTTCGATTTTGGAGTATACCACCCGGATCCGATGCTCAAAAAACGGGGGTAAATAACGGCAGGTGATATAGCAGTATTTATTAATGGATGTAGTCAGCACCTGGCCGCCATGTTTACGGTACCAGGAGGGGTAATCGGTGCCGCCGCCAAAGAAAGAGATTCTATAGGGGGTCCTGCTGATGATCATGCCGTACCCTTAATTCCTTGCCAGAGCCACCCACCATGTGATCTCCGGTGGCCATCTTTAATATTATAACAAAACTCGCCGGGTTAAAAGTGAATTTTCACCTCCTCCCGCAGGCGCCGGAGAAACTCCGCGGCCACGGCATAAGACTCCAGCGTGCCGATATCAATGAACTTCCCCGCCACCCGCTGGCCGTAAAGCCCCTGGCCCACCAGACTTGGCAGGAGGTCCCCCTCCAGGGAGAGGAATCGCCGGGGCTCCATGAGTTCCAGAACTGCTTTTTTCAAGAGATAGACGCCGGCATTGATCCATCCGGGCCCGGGAACGCCCTTTTCCTGGAAGTTCGTGATGCTGCCATCCCCGGCCACCTCCACCCGCCCAAACCTGGCGGTATCTTCCACCCTGGTCAACAGCAGCGCCGCCGCCGCGGGGCGCCCCAGGAACCAGGCCAGATAGTCTTGCAAGTCCGCCTGGATCAAAGAGTCGCCATTCATGACCATGACCGGGTCCGAGTCCAGCACCGGCAGCGCCAACCGCAAGGCCCCACCCGTCCCTAAGGGCTCATCTTCGTGGGAATACGTCAGAGGGATGGGGCCATAGGCATCGCCCAGCCTGGTTCGGATTTCCTCCCCGCGGTATCCCGTGCACAAGACCACTTTTTTGACTCCCCCCGCCACCAATTGATCCAGCAAATACGCCAGGAAAGGGCGGCCATGGAATTCCGCCATGACCTTGGGTTGGTAGGGCAGAACCGGCCGCAGGCGGCTGCCCCGCCCGCCTGCCAGAATCACCACCGTAGTTTCAGCAAGACTAACCATACGGCCTCAGACATTGGCGTACATACTGAGCCGGAGCATCTGAAATCCCTTAATCAGCTCTTTGATGCCGTCATCCAGGCTATATTGCGGCCTCCACCCCAGGGCTTCGATCTTGTCATTGCTTACCAGATAGTCCCGCTTATCCGGATCCTCCCCGATGGGGGCCGCGTGAATGTAAAAATTAGGGATATGCTCTTTAATTTTTTCACAGAGTTGCCGTTTGCTCAGATTGGCGGAGCTTAACCCCACATTGTAAGGCTCCCCTTTCATCCGGTCATAATGCTCGATGCCGAAAAGGAAAGCATGGGCCACGTCCCGCACATGGATGAAATTACGGCGAAAATGTTCTTCAAAGAGAATGATGGCCCCGTCTTTATAGGCCCGGTAGGTAAAGTCATTAATCATTAAGTCCATGCGCATCCTGGGGCTCATGCCAAATACCGTAGCCAGTCGGAAGGTAATGGCGTTCCCCCTTTCCAGGAGAGCCTTTTCCACCTCCACCTTCATCCGGCCGTAATCGGACACCGGACGCAAGGGGGACGCCTCGGTGCAGAAGCTGTCTTTTTCGCCGATGCCGTAACCGCTGTTGGTAGTTGGGAAGAATACCATTTGCTCTTTGGAGATCATCCTAACCATCCCTAGCTGAGCATCAAGGTTCACCAGCTTGGTGATGGTTGGATTGGCCTTGCAAGCCGGAGCCCCGACGATGGCGGCCAACGGCATCACGATATCTACCTCCGCCAGCAATTGCCTCATCAGGGCCTCATTACATATGTCGCCTTTGACGAATTGAAATCCTGGGTTACTACAGCAATCCAGGAGCGGTGTCTGATGGTAGATCAGGGCATCCAGGACCGTTACTTCATACCCTTTGGCTAGTAAAGCCGGAACCAGAATGGAGCCCAGATAACCGGCGCCGCCGGTAACCAAGATCTTCTCTCGCATCTAAGAAACGACCTCCGCCTTCAAAAAATTCAGCCTTGATGAATTATCACAGTAAGACCGCCCAAAACCATCTGGCCAGTCTAAACTGACAAAAAACCGAAGCCTCTCGCAAATTCAAAGGAATTTTGCCAGAGGCTCACAGATCATGTTTTTACGGCAGCTCCCAAAGTCTGCCGCGCTTTAACAATGTGGCACCCCAAATTCCCAGCAGAACTCCGAGAAGGTTCATTTTTTGTAGCCAATTATCTTGTGGAAGGCATGATAGCACAAACTCTTAGGTAAAAACTATTGTAAAATTTCAAGTCCGGGCCCCATCTCTCGGGGGGCCTCTCCCGAACCCCTTGCATCTTCATTGCCTGCCCCCTTGCAACAGGCCCTCATTCCGGATGGAACCAAGGTTGTGTAAAGGCGGAGGACATCTGCGGCAGCTGCTCTCTGATGGACCTACTTTGGGAAATAGTCTGTCTAAGTTTGATAAGTTGGGATGATCGATTTAATATTGCACCAGCCGGGCCTCGGGGTGCCAATGGTTTTTGACACTCAACCGCCTAGCCTCTCGCCAATATTCCTTGATTTCTCCCACACTGAGAGGTTGAGCGCCATATCCAACTTGTCTCACCTCGTGCAAAATTTCCGATGGCACCTGCAATTCACCGAGAGGTAGGTTGCCGGCCTCCCGGGTCTCGCCAAGAATCACCACCACGGGCTTGCCGTAATGGCGCCCCGTCTCGGTCCAGGTGATGGTGACCGGATAGCTGATACAGCCGTTTCTATCCAGCGCCTCACAATAAGCGTCAAATTCCGAGAAGATCGCCTTAACGTCTTTGAGTATCATTTACGGTCTCCTATCCTTTTGTCGGCGGGCCTGTCGATGGATCTCTAGCTGAGGTGATTGCAAGCTAATTTTCATGCTATATTAGAAATTGCGTTTCCATAATATCTTTCTTCGGTGAATTAGGAGTTAGAAACCCTGATGGTCGCATAAATATCATCTGGGGTTCCTATTAGGTGGCTCTGCCAGGCCTCCTCATTGTTCTCTCCAACTCTCACCTGTATTATAGCCATCCGATAATCAAAATATTTCATTACTTCAGACTGCGGTTTGAATCTTGCCCTAGTATTATTTCCTTTTATATTAAATATTCAATATCGCTGTACGTCTGGGCAGTTAAATTGCCTCTGAGTAAATCTTTGGTCATCCCCATGGATGTCTGATATTGACGCCAGCGGTCCCCTTTCCGAACTATCACCTTCGACACAAGCGATCACCGGCAGTTACGGCTGCGGCGGCCAAAGGAGCATTTTGACTGCGGCCAATCTTCCTTGACTGCCAGGAGTCGCCCGCCTACCAGCCGGCCACTGAACATGGAAATGGCCTTTTGGCCCCCCTCTTGGGTTTCCATAGACACAAAGCCGAAACCACAGGTCTGTCCGTTGTGCAGATAAGTGATAATCCTGGCTGAGGCTACCAGGCCGGCCTCAGAAAAAAGGGTCTGCAACTGTTCTACGGTCATTTGATGGGGGAGGTTGCCCACGGATAATCTTTTACTCATGATCTCTCCTCACCGATCCCACTTACCAGGCCTTCTGCAAGCGGAGTCATTTCGTCCAGGCTTTTTAAGTTCCCTCTGCAGCGGCCTCGGGCATTTCCTCCGCCGGCGAGGTAGTGGTTTTGCCGTGGCGAATGTTGCATTTTTTCGTCGTTCTTCTCTTTTCGGGCTATCTCTTTGGCGCGCTTTTGCCAGCCATAACGGTTTCGTGCCAAATTCTACCTCTCTAAGCTCAAAATGCCGGAACTCCAGGATTCAGAGACCGCCGGAGTTCCGATCATCAGAGGTTACCGCCTAAAGTTTCACTACGTTTTGGGCTTGATCGCCCTTGGGACCCTTGACCACCTCAAACTCCACTGCCTGGTCTTCATTCAAGGAGCGGAAGCCCTCGCCCTGGATGGCGCTGTGATGCACGAAGACATCGGGGCCGTTATCCCGGCAGATGAAGCCAAAACCTTTGGAATCATTAAACCATTTTACCGTACCAGTTTCTTTCATTATGAACCTCTTTCTTTGATACTGCAAAGATATACCCGCCAAAAAAGCAGGGCGCACAGCAGTCAGGCAAAAAAAATCGGCCGGGAGACTTAGCAACCCATCCGATCATTGTCCAGGACCCATGGCCCGGCTTTCAGTCTGACATGCTAAACTGCATATATTTTACAAGAAAATTGCTCAATGTCAAGCTAATTAAAATAAACGCCTGCAGCCCCTTGCGATCTCCCATTGAGCCCCTAAAATAATTGGGGGATTATTCCATAAAGGACTCGTTCAGGGACTTAGGCGAAAAAAATAGAATTTACTCAATATATAAGTTAAATTATTAAATTAAGAGAGGAATAAGGGGTACTCTATGCGCAAGCGCATTATCGGTCATGGCCCTCGTGATGTCGCAGCCGCCGAGCCGGGCTGGCTAGACCTTGAACACTTGGCACAGGTCGAAATCACCTCCGAAGATGCCGACTACCCGATTGAATCGGCACTGATTTCGGATATTGGCTCGGGTTGGCGGGCCGCGCAGCCTGGGGAGCAAACGATCCGCCTCCTGTTTGATGAGCCGCTGAGACTCAAACGGATCCACCTGGTGTTCTCTGAAGGTGAACTGGAGCGCACCCAAGAGTTCGTTTTACGGTGGTCACCAGACGGCGGTCAGTCGTACCGAGAGATTGTGCGCCAGCAGTATAATTTCAGTCCGCCGGACGCAGCGCGCGAGGTCGAAGACTACAACCTCGATCTCGGCGGTGTAACGGCGCTTGAATTAAAAATTGTTCCGGACATAAGCGGTGGTGGCGCCCGTGCATCGCTGGCGCAACTGCGCGTTGCCTAGTTATCAGACTGACTTCGACTATTAGTGCCAGGGGAACAGCCTAACAGATTCGCGGCAGCCTACGGCGCCGGATCAAAGGAGAGTGAAATGAACGAACAGGAAGCCAAAAAGGAAATAGCACAAGCAAAAGAGGAACTTCTGAAAGCAAAAGCCAAACTAAAAGAATTAAACGCTAAACTAATGGAACTCTCGGAGGTGGTGGAAAAAATAGAAGCCGCGCAAGGCCGGCTGCAGAAAGTAGAAGAGAAACTGTTTCTCGAAAGTTTTAGCAAAAAATCGTCTTTCGACCGCATCGGTAATGAAAAAGATTAGCAGGGCTTGAAAAAGCAGCGTAACCCTGGCCCAGGCATTCACTATCATTTATCCTGGATAGCGCTGGAGGTAGAGGGTCCCAGGGGGAGGTCCGATAATCTGCCCTGGAGCGCCGCGTGAACCTCTATCTTCCACTCCTTGATGATGGCCGTGGCCTTTTCCCGCACTATCTCTCTCATGTCGAAAAGGTCCTCTCCCTCGACGCAGGTCACGAAATATTGCCTGAACCTTGTCGGGTTTTGTCTCCACATCCCGAGCAATTGGGTCCAGACCTGACGCCGGTACGACGGCCGCAATCCTTGCCACCAGAGGATTTTGAGAAAAGCCTTGACTTCGATTAATATCCTGCGCAACGTCAATCCCTGGTCGGGGACGCGGTCCATTGGCAAGGTGCTCTCTACACCGACTGCCTGGGCCCGGCGAACCGGCCGCATGGCCAGATAATAGCGGTAGGCCCTCGCCAGGTAACGGGATGGTTCATACAGGTAGTCCCAGGCCTCGATGTATTCCTGCATGATCTCGGCTTCCGGTCGATCCGGTTCGTAGTTCAAGGCTGAGAAGGTCCCTGAGTCATCTCCCACATCCCGGCGCAGCCGCCCTTCTCTCTCCAGTCGATGCCACAGGCTGGTATGCGGCGCGGCCTGCAGGACCCCAAGCATGGTCACGGGTATGTCAGTCTGTTCTATAAAGGCGCAGATGCGTTCGCCGGCCCCTTTCGTTTCCCCGTCCAGACCGATGATGAAACTGCCAATAACCTCCATGCCATTCTTCTTGAGGGTGTACAGCGATTCTAGGAGCGGGTTCTTGATGTTGTGATATTTGTGGCTGGTTTGCAGTACATTCTCATCCGGAGACTCGATCCCGATAAAAACTTCCCTCAGGTTGGCCGCGGTCATGAGGTCGATCATTTCCGGATCCTGCCCCAGGTTCACCGAGGCCTGCGTCAAGAACCTGTAGGGTTCACCCCTACTCCTCAACCAGGGGATGAGTTCTTGCAGGAAGGCCCGGGCGTGCTTCTTACTGCCGATGAAGTTATCATCGCAAATGAACGCGGATCCCCTGGCCCCTAGCCGGTGGAGGGTCTCCAGTTCGGCGATGACCTGCTTCGGGGTCTTGTAACGGGGCGTGCGTCCGAAAAGGTTCACCACATCGCAAAATTCGCAGTCAAATGGGCATCCCCGGGAAGTCTGAATCGTAAAGGTGACGTAATCTTTCAGTTGCAACAGATCAAACCGCGGGATCGGCGAGGTCGTCAGGTCCGGCTTTTCACCGTTTTCGATTATCCCGGTCTTTCCGTGTCTCATCGCCTCCAGAAGCAAAGGAATCGTATTCTCCCCCTCGCCCCGCACCACAAAATCACATCCCGCCTCCAGGACGGCCTCAGGGAGGGAAGTGGGATGGGGTCCTCCGGCTACGACGGTTTTGCCGCGGCGCTTGGCTTCTCTCACCAGGGCCAACAAGCCCGCCCTTTGAATGTACATGGCCGATATCAAGATCAGATCGGCCCACTGCCAATCTTCCTCCGTCAGGCTTCTGGTGTTGAGATCGGCCAGACGCAGTTCCCATTCCGAGGGCAGCAAGGCTGCCACCGTAAGCAAACCCAAGGGTGGATTAACCGTTTTTGCACCCAGAAGCCGGCAAGATTTCCGGAAACTCCAAAAGGAAAGGGGAAATTCGGGACATATCAACAACGCCCGCATAGCTGTAAATCTCCTCACCAAGCGATAGTCGGCGGCAACCAGGCGCTGGCTGCCTTAACTTAGGTGATTTGAACTATTTTTCGAACTTCGCAACAGTTGTCTTTGCTAAAGTAACCCGACTTGTGAGAAGCATGATATCACAAAACTTTCCCAAAAACTCTGCGCAGTTTTTAGACGCCAGAGAAGATCAGCCCAGATCTAATTTCCAGCATGATGACCCGAATAGCGCCGACTGATAATGATAAGAAATGAAAGGTGCGGAGAAATAAACCTATTAGGTCGCCTGGAGGCATCGACTCTTTGCTCTCAACCCTATTATCTGGTGGAGCGGGTATTTTGCTATTTTAAGAGATAAGCCAAGATAGCGAAGTCGAGTAGCGTGGGGGAATCTCACCCCCACGCCCTCACAGATCCGTACATGAGCCTCTCGGCTCATACGGCTCCTATCGACCAGCCACAATTACCTGGCCTTGCCTTACCCAATGGCTCCTCCTATTGCTGGTTGGCCACCAGGTAAGGCTGATCGATATTGGGAAGACACTTTGTGATGATTATCCATCAAGGATCACAATGGTCTTTCCACTTCACCATCTTTTTTTTCAGGTTTATGGTCCTGCCATCGACAACGAAGGTGCCATCCCCATTGGCATGGATCGTCCGGCGTTCCTTGCGCTCAGGATCAGTCCAGACCTTGACAACTTCCAGAATGAAGAGGTTGTACTTGCTTACCAGGCTGGTGTCCGCCACCCGGCACTCGAGATTGGCGAGACACTCGGCCACTAGCGGCGCAGCTACCTCCTTAGCCGGTACCGGCGTCAACCCGAAGGCGTCGAACTTATCGACATCCTGGCCTGAGCAGTTGCCGATTTCGACCACCTTGGATGCAAGGTCGACCGTGGGGATAGCAATCACGCATTCTCCGGTCGCGCGTAATGCCGTGAAGCTGTAATCCCAGGGGCCGATGATGCAGCCGATCAGTGGGGGCTCGAAATCCATCATCATGTGCCAGCTCATTGTCATGATGTTGGCGCGTCCCTTATTCGCGGTCGTCACCAGCACGACCGGACCTGGCTCGATCAGGCGGTATGCCTTGGAGAGAGGAATCTCCTTCATTATGACTGTGTCTCCTTCGCTCATCGCAGGAAATTCGCGGAGTGTCCCGCCTCCGCCACAATGGCCTTTGTGCATCCTCCCTGTGGACTGAAGCAGATCTGGGCCGAGAAATTGGTGAGGATGACCCTTATCTTTTTGACTCCCGCCATGAATTCCTGGGCAACTCGAAAGGTAATTTTCCGCATTCTGGTTATCCCTGGGTTATCCCTGGCGAAAAACAGGGTTAACCTAACCTGGCAACTCCCTGAATTAATTGGCGCGCCTGGCAGGATTCGAACCTGCGACCCACGGATTAGAAGTCCGTTGCTCTGTCCACTGAGCTACAGGCGCAGTGAGATGGATGGGGTCGCGATGAGATGCCCCCCTCTTTTCCTCCCCGCTTAAGACGGTCCGGCAGCGAATTGGCCCACCTTTGGGAGACGGCAAATGGTGGGCAGCACCCGCCCTACATAAGCTAAGGCAAAAGGCAAAAGTAAAAAGGCAAGACCCTGGTTTTTTTTACCTTTTTCTCCTTAACTTTTCCCTTTATTGCCTTCCCCTACCTCTCATCCTTGGCCGGCGGGCCTGATTATAATAGCTCACCCAGGCCCTGTCCGGCGATTCCTCACTCAGGAGCGGGGCGGTCAGTCCAGCCAGGCCAGGCATTCCCCGGCAGTCACCAAGCTTACGCCGATATTCTGCAATTCCCGGAGCGCCGCTTCATAGACGCCGGAGACTGCATCCCGCACCAAGATAATCTTAAAATCCCGTTCGCTGGCTTCATAGATGGTGGTCCGGGGGCAATTGGGAAAGTTGCAGCCGCACAGCGCCAGGGTGTTGACCCCCAGGTCCCGCAGGTGCTGCTCTAAAGGCGTCTGATAAAAGGCGCCCCACCTGGGCTTATACATGAACCATTCCCTGGGTCCGGTGGCCTGGAGTCTGCCTGATAATAGTAAGGGCGCGTCCAGGCGCACCTGGGGAAAGGGCTTCAATTCCTCCATGATTTCGGCGCCTGCGCTTCCGGGGACCACCATTTTTAATCCCTGTGCCACCGCGGCCCGGCGACACAGATCGACGTTGGAGCCGTCTTCGAGGTACAACCGCACCACGTGGACGATGGGGAGTCCTTTTTGCCTGAATCTCTCGGCCAGCCGGGCCATCCGGGGCAGGGCCTCCAGGGTTCCGGGGATGAACCCCGGGGCGCCCGGGATGACAAAATCCTGCTGGGTGTCGATAATCACCAGGGCCAGGTGTGCTTTATCCGGCGAGGTGTAGTTGTTCATGAAGGATTATTAACCCATGGAGGCGGGCCTTGGCAAATCATTAGAGGGGAAAAATGCCCGAGGGCTGAAAAAAGTGGCGGACCGCGCCCGCCACTGGTGCATCTTATTAATGGGAGCGGAAAATAGATTAACTTCCCCCTCACCCTTCCCCTCTCCCCTCGCCGTAGGGGCGGCATCTCGCCGCCCGGGCGGGGAAACCCCGCCCCTACGGCGGAGGGAGAGGGGACAAATAAGGGACCCCATAATGCTCCCAATAATAACTGCCGGCTTACGGCACCATGAACTTCAGGACATAGGCCTGGAGCAGGGTGATGAGAGAGATGACCAGGATCATGGACACGCTGTGCTTCAAGACAAACCGGAAGATGGAGCCTTCCTCCCCCACCATGCCGGTGGCCGCGGTGGCCACCGCGATGGACTGGGGCGAAATCATCTTCCCGACCACGCATCGATTCGCAAAAAAAATCCGGCCAGAAGAGTAAGGTGTTTGGGAAGGCAGGGGGTAATCACCTCCTTTTCCCTGGGCCAGGGAAAGGTGGCCTCACCGGGCGGTTCCGCCATCAGCTGGCGGATTTGGCTGCCTCGGCCACCGCCTCGGCGATATGCTGGACCTTGATCTTCCTGCCCCGCTTCTCAAGTCCGCCGCGGAGCTGCAGGACGCAGCCGGGGCAGTCGCTCACCAGGAGGTCGGCGCCGGTGGCGGCCACTGCGTCCAGCTTGTTCTTCAGCAGCTCTGCGGAGAGTTCCGGAAAATCCACGGAAAAGGTGCCGCCCATGCCGCAGCAAACCTCTTCATTCTTGGCGGGCAGGTACTGGTAACCCGCGATCTTCAGGAGTTCCCGGGGAGGCCGGGTCACCTTGAGACCCCGGCACAGGTGGCAGGGGGCGTGGTAGGCCACTTTCCGGTTCCGGGCCAGGAACTCTTCCGGGCTAACCTTGAGGACTTCGGTCAGGAAGGAGCTGAAATCCATCAACTTTGCCGCCAATTGGCGCGCCTTGACCCCCACTCCCGGTTCCCGGGCCAGGAGGAGGGGATAGGAGCCCTTGATATGCGAGCCGCAGGAGGCGCAGAGGGTCAGGATCTGATCGTAATCCGCCGGGTCCAGGGCCCGCAGGTTCTGGATGGCCACTTCCCGGGCCAGATCCAGCTCACCCATGCATTTGGCCGGCAGGCCGCAGCAGGTCTGCTCCAGGGGGTAGTCCACCCGGACCTGGCGGTCTCTCAGCAGCTTGACCAGGGCCTCGCCCTGTTCAGGATAGACAAAATCGACCAGACACCCGCCGAACAAGGCGACCCGGGTCCGGGGTTGAGCCGCCTCTTTGCCGGCCAGCCGCGGCCAGCGGTCCCGCAAGGGAGTGGCGACCACCGTTGGCAGGCTCCGGAAATCGTGTTCTTTGCCGAAAAAAAAGGGGAGATGGCGGATAAATCCTTTCCGGGCAAAAGGCCGCTGCGCCAGGGAGGCGCGGCGCAGGAGGAAATGGAAGAGGCGGCGGTTCTTCAGGACCCTCCGCAGCAGCCGGTTCTTCAGCGGCCTCTCCCCCTCTTCGGCCAGGATTTCCCCATGGACTTCTTTGATGATCAGGGGGAGATTGATGCCCACGGGACACACCGCTTTGCAGGCCAGGCAGTTGAGGCAGTTCTGCACGATAGCCCGGTCGTTTTGGCGGCCGTGGTAAAAATAGGTGAGAATCAAGCCGATGGCGCCGATATAGACATGGCCGTAATTGTGGCCGCCCACCAGCGAATAGATGGGACAGACATTGGCGCAGGCGCCGCAGCGGATGCAGCGCAGGACCTCGGAAAAGATCGGATCCTGGGCCAGGGCCAGGCGGCCGTTGTCCAGGAAGACCACGTGCATCTCTTTGCGGCCCCCCGGACCCGGGCGGCACTCGGTGGGCCCGGTGATCCAGGTGACATAGGAGGTGATCACCTGGCCGGTGGCGTTCTTGGGCAGAACCTTCAAGATGCGCAACGCCGAGGCCAGGTCCGGCACCAGTTTATCCAGGCCCACCAGGGCTACATGGATGGGCGGCAGGGTGGTGGTGAGGCGGGCGTTGCCCTCATTGGAAATGATTCCCAGGGTGCCGCTGGCGGCAATGGCGAAGTTGGCGCCGCTGATGCCCATCCCGGCGGAAAGGAACTCCTTGCGCAACTCCCGCCGGGCCACCTTCACCATCTTGCCGATGTCCTCTGGGTCAAGGGAATCGCCGGTGACCCGGGAGAATAACTCCGCCACTTGCCCGCGGGAGAGATGGATGGCCGGCAAGACCATGTGGGAGGGACCTTCGTGCCTGAGCTGGATGATCCATTCGCCCAGGTCGGTTTCCACCACGGTCAGGCCTTCCTGTTCCAGGTGGTCGTTGAGGAAGGTCTCCTCCGCGGTCATGGACTTGGATTTGACGATCTTCTTCACCCCGCGGTCTTTGGCGATGCCACAGATGATCTCGTTGGCCTCCCGGGCGGTCCCGGCCAGGTGTACCCTGACCCCGGCGGCCTCGGCCCTGGCCTTGAAAGCCTCATAAAGCTCTTCCAGGCGGGGCAGGGCCTGGTCTTTGCCCCGGGCGATCTCCTCCCGCAGGGCCTCGAAATCCACCCCGCTCAGGGCCCGGGCCCGGCCTTCCGGGTAGGCGGCGAAGAAGGCGGCCTGGGCGGCGCGCAGAAACTGGTTATCCAGGGCCTGCCGCAGGCGTTTCCGGTATTCCTCCAGGTCTTGGGCGGTATCGATCATGATAATTAATCCTTGAGCAGCAAGAGGTGCAGCTCCAGGGGGCCGTGCACCCCCAGGGTCAGCACCCGCTCGATGTCGGCGGTGCGGGAAGCGCCGGTGATGAAGGCCAGATAATTGGGGGGGGACTGCATCAGGCGGTTCATCTCTTCTTCCAGGTCAGTGGCGGTGGCCCGCAGACGGGAGAGGGGCAGGACCGCAATGTGGATTTCGGAGAGCATGGTGGCCAGGCGGAGATCCTCGGAGCTGGAGTCCAGCACCAGGGTGCCGGTGTCGGCGATGCCCCAATCAGCCCGGGTGAGACCGGTATGGATGGCGCCGGCCCGCTCCCGCAGATTCTCCCCCAGCAACTCCAAACCGGCCCGTTGGCAGCCAGCCTGCAGGGCCGCCCGGTTCTCGGCGTCCCAGCCGGGAGCGGCAATGGCGGCGCCGCCTTGCTCCTTGGTGATCCTGATGGCGTAGGCAAAGGCGGCCTGGAGGCTGGACACCTGGGTGACCACCACCTGGACCGCTTCGGCCTTCTCCTTTAGGGTGGCGACCAGTTTCTTCGCGGCCATGATTGGCTCCCCTGATCCGGTATGGTCTGAAAAAGCAGCGCCTCTGGGCGAGCAAGCTGACCAATTGCAAAAAAAAGCGGCAGATTTATCCATGGAAATGAATTGGTCAGACCACTTGACATGATCTTAAAAAAACGGTAATAAATTGTCAAGGAAAAATTTTTGGGGGTAAAATGCCTTAGGGGGGCCATGAACATCTTACTCAAGCCCATTAAGGCCAGACGGGTCTCGGACCAGGCCTTTGAGCAGATCCGGGACCTGGTCTTCCGGGGGCAACTCAAGCCGGGGGACCAACTCATGCCGGAGCGGGAGCTGGCCCAGGCCCTGGGCGTGAGCCGGCCCACGGTGCGGGAGGCCATCAGAAGGCTGGTGACCATGGGGTTGCTGGAGCACCAGCAAGGGGCGGGCACCTTTGTGCGCTCCCTCAACGCCCAGAGGGAGCACAACCCCCTGGCCGCGGTGATCGAGGGCCATGACGCCACCCTGGAGGAACTGCTGGAAGTGCGCATGGGCCTGGAGGGCCAGGCGGCGCTCCTGGCGGCTCAGCGGGCCACCGCCGAGGACCTGCAGGTGATGGAGAAGGCTCTGGCGGCCATGCAGGCGGAGAACGCCGCCGGCCGCCTGGGGATTGACGACGACGTCTCCTTTCACATGGCCCTGGCCTTTGCCTCCAAGAACCCGGTGCAGGTCTATATCATGAAGAATTTTTACGACCTGCTGCACCACGGCATCAAGGAGAACCTGCGGGCCCTCTGGGAGGAACCCGCCAGCCTGCCCATCATCATCCGGCAGCACCGGGAGATTTATGAGGCCATTAAAGACCACGACCCGGAAGGCGCCTACCAGTCCATGAAACGGCACATCAGCTTTGTCCTGGATTTTGTCCGGAATCGCCAGGTTTCATAAGGGGGCGGCGTCCGTGGCGGAAAAACTCCAGGTTGGCAAAAGTCCTTTTCTGGTTTTTTTATAAGCTATCGACTGACCAATGGGGATATGGCCGGAAGGTCCGGTCTGTGAGTAAAATGGTATTACCATCTGCCGAACTCTTAACCTTTGGTAAACTCAGAGGGGAAAACCCGAACCGTCCCTGAGACGCCGTTGGTCCCGGAGGGGAAATGATCAGCCAAGGCCTGATTAAAGAATTGCAGCAGATCCTGGGCCGGGAGCAGGTCATGGTGAGCGAAGCCGACCGGCTCACCTATGCCTATGACGCCGCGGTCCTGGAGCCGGTGCTCCCCGCCCTGGTGGTGCGGCCCCGATCTCGCGAGGCCCTGGGCCGGGTGGTGCGCCTCTGCAACGACCACGGTCTGCCCTTGACGGTGCGGGGGGCCGGCACCAATCTCAGCGGCGGCACCATCCCCCACCCGGGGGGGGTGGTGGTCCTGACCAACGCCCTCAACCAGATCCTGGAGATCAACGAACCGGACCTTTACGCGGTGGTGCAGCCGGGGGTAGTCACCGCCAGGCTGGCCGCGGCGGTGGAGGCCAAGGGCCTCTTCTATCCGCCGGACCCGGGCTCCATGGCGGTCTCCACCCTGGGGGGCAACGTGGCGGAAAACGCCGGGGGGCTGCGGGGCCTGAAGTATGGGGTCACCCTGGACTACGTCATGGGCCTGGAGTTTTTCGCGGCCTCCGGCGACCTCGTCAAGACCGGCTCCCGCACGGTGAAGTGCGTCACCGGCTACAACCTCACCGGCCTCTTAGTAGGCTCCGAGGGCACCCTGGGGGTGATCTCCGAGATCATCCTGAAGCTGATTCCCCTGCCCCAGGCCCGGCGGGCCATGCTGGCCACTTTCGACCAGGTGGGCCAGGCCTCGGAGACGGTGGCGGCCATCATCGCCCACCGCATCGTGCCGGCCACCCTGGAGTTTCTGGACAACTTCACCATCCGCGCCGTGGAGGATTACAGCCACGTCGGGCTGCCGGTGGACGCGGCCGCCCTGCTCCTCATCGAGGTGGACGGCCACCCCGCGGTGGTGGCGGAGGAGGCCGAGAAGGTGGAGGCCCTCTGCCAGAAGCTCGGGGCGACCCAGGTGCACACCGCCCGGGACGCGGCGGAGCGGGACCGGGTCTGGAGCGCCCGCCGGGCGGCCCTTTCGGCCCTGGCCAAACTGAAACCCACCGTGGTCCTGGAGGACGCCACCGTGCCTCGCAGCCAAGTCCCCGCCATGATCCGGGCCATCGAAGAGATCGGCCGGAAATTTAAGCTGCCCATCGGCACCTTCGGCCACGCCGGCGACGGCAACCTCCACCCCACCATCCTCACGGACCGCCGCAACCAGGAGGAATGGCGCCGGGTGGAGGCCGCGGTGGCGGCCATCTTCGAGGCCGCCCTGGCCCTGGGCGGCACCCTCTCCGGGGAGCACGGCATCGGCAAGGCCAAGTCCCGCTTCCTGGAAAAGGAAGTGGGCCCCGGCACCATCTACTATTCCAAGCGAATCAAGGCAGCCCTGGACCCGAAGAATATCTTGAACCCCGGGCAGAGCATCGGGGAGTGAGGAAGCTGTCAGCGTTCAGCTTTCAGCTTATTAGCAGTTGGCAGTCGGGGGTAGAGGTTCATCAAGTCCATTTTTTGGCTGCGGCAGCCTTGGCTACCGCATAAACATCACAGGTACCACGGTTTTTGTCCCCACAGAGATATCGTCGGATGATTGGGCCATTATCCTATCAGATCTGTCTGCGGCTTAAACTTCTTTGTTGACAGCTGGTAGCTGAAGGCTGAAAGCTGCTTTAAGGAGATTTAACCATGTCCCGCCTGCGGGCGCTGGCCCGGCTGATGAAGGAATTGGAAGACCAGTTGGTGGTCTGCATGCGCTGTGGCCTCTGCCAGGCGGTCTGCCCGTTGTTCGCCGAAACCGGCCGGGAAGCGGACGTGGCCCGGGGCAAGCTGGCCCTGCTGGACGGCCTCCTCAAGGAGATCCTGCAAAACCCCGGGGCGGTCCAGGACCACCTGAGCCGCTGTCTGCTGTGCGGCTCCTGCGCCGCCAACTGCCCCAGCGGCGTCAAGGTGCTGGACATCTTCATCAAGGCCCGGGCCATCCTGGCGGGTTATCTGGGTCTGTCGCCCTGGAAAAAGGCGGTCTTTCGGGGGCTGCTGGCCAAACCGGGGACCTTTAACCGCATCCTGGACTGGGGGGCCAGGTTCCAGGGGATCTTCATCAAGCCGGTGGACGACCTCCTGGGTTCCTCCTGCGCCCGCGTCATGTCACCGTTGCTCAGGGATCGGCATCTCAAACCCCTGGCCGCGGTGCCCTGGCACCGCCAGGTGGGCCGGGTGGATACCGGGCCCAGCCGCGGGGGCCTGAAGGTCGCCTTTTTTGTGGGCTGCCTGATCGACAAGCTCTTCCCCCCGGTGGCGGACGCGACCCTGCGGGCCCTTAGGCACCACGGGGTGGGGGTGCTGGCGCCGCCGGAGCAGGGTTGCTGCGGCATTCCCGCCCTGGCCGGCGGCGATCCCGAGACCTTCGCGGCCCTGGTGCGCCACTCGCTGGGGCAGTTCGCCGGGGAGCCCTTCGATTACCTGGTGACCGCCTGCGCCACCTGCGCCGCCACCATCAAAAAGCTCTGGCCGGTGATGACCCAGGATTTCGCCGCCGCCGACCGGGAGAAGGTCGCCGCCCTGGCCGAAAAGACCCTGGACATCAGCCAGTTCCTGGTGGAGCGGCTGGGCCTGGGGCCGGCGCTGCCCAAGCCGGCGGCCGAACCCATCGACATCACCTACCACGACCCCTGCCACTTGAAGAAGTCCCTGGGGGTGGCGGCCCAGCCCCGGGCCCTGATCCGGGCCAATCCCCGCTACCGTCTCAAGGAGATGGCCGAAGCGGATTGGTGCTGCGGTATGGGCGGCAGCTTCAACCTGCAGCACTATGAAATCTCCGCCAGCATCGGCCGGCGCAAGCGGGATCATATCCTCGACTCCGGCTGCGCCGTGGTGGCCAGCGGCTGCCCGGCCTGCATGCTGCAGCTTACCGACATGCTCTCCCAGGCGGGGGCCCGGGTGGCGGTGCGCCACGCGGTGGAAATCTATGCCGAGTCATTGCCGCCCCAGGTCCGGAGCGGCCGGAAGGAGGGAACGTGAGGGAACCTTTCCTGGATCACTTCTTCAAGCCGCAAGCGGTGGCGGTGGTGGGGGCCAGCCCCAGGGAGGCGAGCATCGGCTTCACCCTGGTGAATAATCTCAAGAAGGGCGGGTTCCCCGGGAAGATCTATCCCATCAACCCAAAACATGAGGAAATCCTGGGTCTTAAGACCTACGCCTCCCTTGCCGCGGTGCAGGCCCCCATCGACCTGGCCATCATCGCCGTGCCCATCAAGGGGGCGCCGGCCATCCTTAAAGAGTGCGGCCCGGCCCAGGTGCCCGGGGCCATCATCATCTCCGCCGGCGGCAAGGAAACCGGGGTGGAGGGCGCCGAGATCGAAGCGGAGATCAAGGCCGCGGCGGAGCAGAGCGGGGTGCGCTACCTGGGGCCCAATTGCCTGGGGATCCTCTGCCCGTCCCAGCGGCTCAACGCCAGCTTTGCCGGGATCGAAGCCGCCCCCGGCAGCCTGGCCTTGCTCTCCCAGAGCGGCGCCATCTGCAGCGCTATCCTGGACTGGGCCGCGGTGGAGAATATGGGCTTCAGCCACTTTGTCAGTGTCGGCTCCATGGCGGACATCGGCTTCGCCGACATGATCGACTATCTGGGCAATGAGGAGAAGGCCAGCAGCATCATCATTTACATGGAAAACCTGGTCCGGCACCGCAAATTTATGAGCGCCGCCCGCTCCGTTTCCCGGGTTAAACCCATCATCGTGGTTAAATCAGGACGCAGCCGGGCGGCCGCCAAGGCCGCCGCCTCCCACACCGGCGCCCTGGCGGGGCAGGACGAAACCTACAATGCCGCCTTCCGGCGGGCCGGCATCATCCGGGTGGACACCATCTCCCAACTCTTTGACTGCGCCGAGGCCCTGGGGAAGATGCCGCGCCCCGCCGGCGGCAGGCTGGCCGTAATCACCAACGCCGGCGGGCTCGGGGTGATGGCGGTGGACGCCTTCAGTAAATGGCACCTGGAGCCCCCCGCCTTGAGCGACGCCACCCTGCAAGCCCTGAATCAGTTCTTGCCCCCCATGTGGAGCCACGCCAACCCAGTCGATCTCTTAGGGGACGCCCCGCCAGAGCATTACCTGAAGGCGGTGCAGGTCTGCCTGGAGGCGCCGGAGCTTCAGGGGCTGGTGGTCATCCTGTCGCCTCAGGCCATGACCGACCCCACCGCGGTGGCCCGGGCCCTGGCGGAGGTCACCAGCCGGGCCAAGCCGGTGATCGCCGTCTGGATGGGGGGCCGGCAGGTGGCCGAAGGGATCAGCATCCTGATCCAAGCCGGTATCCCCACCTTCCCCACCCCGGAGGAGGCGGTTGACAGCTTTATGGAGATGTACACTTATTCCCGGAACCTGGAGCTTCTGCAGGAGACGCCGCCCCGCCTGCCCCACGACCTAACGGTCAACAGCAAACAGGCCAGGACCTTCATCGACGAGTGTTTTAAGCGGGAAGTGAAGGTTCTCACCGAAATCGAATCCAAGGCCATCCTGTCGGCTTACGGCATCCCGGTGAACCACACGGTGGCGGCTTCTTCGGCCGCGGCCGCAGTCAGGGCCGCCAAGGCCATGGGCTTCCCGGTGGTCCTGAAGGTCCACTCCCCGGACATCTCCCACAAATCCGAGGTGGACGGGGTGCGGGTCCACCTGCACAATGAGGCCGATGTGCTGGCGGCCTATGAGGAGATTACCGGGAAGGCCCGGGAGATGCTGCCCGAGGCCAGGCTCTACGGGGTGACGGTGCAGGCCCAGGTGCTCAAAGGAGACCTGGAACTGATCCTCGGCAGCAAACGGGATCCCGACTTCGGTCCCACCATCCTGTTCGGGCTGGGCGGGGTGCTCACCGAGGTCTTACGGGACACCGCGGTGGACCTGCCGCCCTTAAACCTGCTGCTGGCCCGGAGGCTGATGGAGAGGACCCAGGTTTACCGGCTGCTCCAGGGTTTCCGCAATATTCCCCCCGCCAACCTGGAGGCGGTGGAGGAAATCCTGGTGCGGCTCTCCCAGTTGGTGACCGATTTTCCGGAGATCGTGGAGTTGGATATCAACCCCTTACTCATCGCCGCCGGACAACCGGTGGCGGTGGACGCCCGCCTGGTCATCGAACCCAGCAGCCTGCCGGCGCCCCGCCATCTGATTATCAGCCCCTATCCCAACCAGTATGAGAGCGATTGGCTCCTCGAAGACGGCACCCCGGTGTTGCTACGTCCCATGCGGCCCGAGGATGAGCCCCTGGTGACGGAATTGCTGGACAACTGTTCGGATGATACCATCTATTTCCGGTATTTTCACCTGATCAAGAAGTGGACCCATCAGATGTTGATCCGCTTCACCCAAAACGATTATGACCGCGAGATCGGCCTGACTGCCTTCGGCCAGCCACCCGGGCCAGTGACCATAATGGGGGTGGGCCGGCTGGTCATGACCCCGGAGCGGGACACCGCAGAGTTTGCGGTGATTGTGGCCGACCCCTGGCAGGGCAAAGGCCTAGGGCAGAAATTGATTGAGCGAGTCATGGAAATTGCCCGGGAAAATGGGGTAAATCTCTTGTGGGGTGAGGTCCTGGCCGCAAACCTGCCCATGCTGGAGTTGGTGAAAAAGCTGCGGTTCCGCATCAGCAGAGGCGAGTCGGACGATATCAGAAGGGTGGAAATGGAATTTTCGCAGCAGTAGCCTTTGAGTTTCGAGTTGTAGGGGCGACAGTGGCACAGGCTTCCAGCCTGTGATTGGGTCGCCCTGAGTTTCGAGTTTTGAGTTTCGAGTTTTTAATTTTAAGATGTAGGGTGGGCACTGCCCACCAATTCCTTATGAATTTTAAGTGGAGTTTTTTAGTCATGAGCCAGCGGCGCATGGTGTGGGTGACCATTTTCGACGCCCCGGCGGCCGGCGCCGCCGGCTGCGGTTGCGGCTGCGGCGGCCATGGCGACCATGGCCAGGGTCATGACCATGACCTTGCGGAGGGCGGGGACCCCGTGGCCAGGGTGAGCATGGAACTCCAGGCCCGGGCCCTGGCTCTGACCCTGGAGGCCGCCTACCCCGGCCGGGTGCAGGTGGAATATCTCAACGTCTTACAGGACCCCCGGGGCCGGAGGCTGCCCCAGACCGCCCTGCTCTGCTCCCTGGCCTACCCCACGCCCCTGGTATACATCAACGGCCGGGGCCGCTTTGCCGGCGCCCTGCCGGTGGACCGCATCCGCGAAGAAATCGCCAAGATCTTGGAAATGGCCTAAAGGAGCTTGCCAGGCGGAGCCTGGCGTAAAAGGCAATGCCCAGACAAGCCGGTACCCGGGCCTTCATCACCCTGCTCAGCGATTTTGGGGTCCGGGACGAGTATGCGGCCTGCCTGAAGGGGGTGATCCTGGGCCTCAACCCCCAGGCGGTGCTGGTGGACCTGACCCACGAAGTGCCGCCTCAGGATATCCGCTCCGGGGCCTTTGTCCTGGCGAGGGCGGCGGCCTATTTTCCACCGGGGACCATTCACCTGGCGGTGGTGGACCCTGGGGTGGGCACCGGCCGCCGGGGGCTGGCGGCGTACGGGCGGGGGCAGTTCTGGGTGGGGCCGGACAACGGCCTGTTTCATCTTATCTTTGCCGGGCGGCCGGAGCTTAAGATGGTCTCCCTGGAAAACCCCGATTATTTTCTTCCCCAAGTATCCCCAACCTCCCATGGCCGGGACCTGTTCGCCCCGGTGGCGGCGCACCTTTCCCTGGGCCTGGAGCTGGGGCGTCTGGGGCCTCCCCTCACCGACCCGGTGCGGCTCCCCTGGCCGGAGCCGTCTGTCACCGCGGCGCTGATCCGGGGTGAAATTATCCATGTGGACCGCTTCGGTAACCTGGTGAGCAATATTGCCGCCGGCGTCTTGCACGCCTGGCTGCAGGGAGCAGAAAATAAATTTCAATTGCAGGTGGGGCGGCGCACCCTGACCCGCCTGGGGCGCACCTACGGGGAGGCCCCCCCGGGGGAGCTGCTGGCCCTGGTGGGCAGTCACGGTTACCTGGAGATCGCCTGCGCCGGGGGCAGCGCCGCGGTCCGGCTCCAGGCGGGGACCGGCCTGCGAGTTGCGGTCCGTCGGGGAGGTTGAAGGTCGCCGGCTACCAGCTTGAGCAAGAAGATTTCAATATCCCCGCTGAGGGACCTCTGCGAAAATCTAAAGGCAAGGTTTACAGATTTTTTCTCAAGGGCTCAGTTTTTACTTGTATATGGGATTGTTCTAAGGTAAAAGTTGTTTATACTATTTTTCTTATAGAATGGATGTCATATGCCCCGGGGAAAGAATAAACGGATCAGAAGTGGAGTGGGAGGCGCAGACCTGTTTCTCATTAATGAGGTCTCCCGGTTGGTGAACCTTTCTCAAAAACGTATTCGGGAATATGAAAAAGAAGGGTTCGTCAAGCCCCTGCGGGAAAAGAACACCAACAATCGCCTCTATTCACCGTTCGACGTCACCCAGATCAACCAGATCAACAGTCTGATCCATGATCGGGGTTTCACCCTGGCCTGCCTGCGCAACTTGATGGTGCTGGCGCCCTGCTGGAACATCTTTGACTGTCAGCAGAAAGAGGAATGCCCGGCCTTCCAGCTTCCCTGGCGCCTTTGCTACGAAGTGCGGGAATACCAGGACACCCTGTGCAACGGTCCCTGCGCCCGCTGCGCCGTCTACCTCAACCGGAACGTCAAGAAAGAAAAGATCCTGGAGCAATTTCCTCCGGGATCATGACTTCCCGGAATTCTCCCTAAGCCTCTGCCCTCCATGGCCAAAGCCCTCGCCATTGTGGGACCTTCGGGCTCTGGCAAGACCGAGCTCATCTGCCGGTTGCTGGAGTGGTTTGCCCGTCGGGGCCTCAGGGTGGCGGTGCTGAAACATACCCACCATCGCGACCTGGGAGACCGGGACAAGGACACCTGGCGCTTTCGCCGGGCCGGGGCCCGGGTGGTGGCCCTGGCGGCTCCGGGTCTGCTCCAGGTCAGCCGCCAGGTCCCCGGCGAGCCCCCCCTCTCCGAGATTTTGGCGGCCTTGAGCCGGGAGGCGGACCTGATCCTGGTGGAAGGTTATAAATCCGGGCCGTTGCCCAAGATCGCGGTGCTGCCTGCGTCCGCCAAAGAGAACCCGGCCCCCTCTCCCCAGGTGATCGCCATGGTGGGCCCGGCGCCAGTGGCGGCGGAGCTGCCCGTCTTCCCGCCCGAAGAGTTGGAGGCCATTGGCGTCTTTATCCTGACCCATCTGGGTCTGCCGGGGCTGGCAGGCGACTCCGGGAGCGGCCAGGGTAAGGCGGATACTCGCCGGCACGGCAAAAACTGAAAGGCGCTGGCGCACCGCCTGGCTTCCCAGCCGGTGCAGGGACGCAGGGCGCGTCTTCCGCGCCACGCCGGTGGGGCAGCCGTCTCACCCGCCATTTTTTCTGGGGGCCTTACCGTAGGCGGGCGGGCGCCCGCCCCACGCGGGAATTTGGTGTGTGAAAGACGCACCCTGGTATCTTGGGTTAAGATACGCTTTATTGAAGTCACGGCATGGTTAACGTTGGCAAAGGGGCAGCTGGGGTATGGCAAGGAACGAGAGCCTGACCCCCGGGACGGAGAATCCTCCCCGAGTGACCGGGGCCATTCTGGCCGGGGGCATCAGCAGCCGCCTGGGACAGGATAAGGCTTCCCTGTTGCTGCGGGGGAAACCCTTGACCCGCTGGGTGGCCGAGGCCCTGGCGCCGGTGGTGGGCGATTGCTGGCTGATCACCAACCACCCCGGGCCCCATCTGGCCCTGGGGCTGCCCCTGGTCACGGATTTATGGCCCTTCCAGGGGCCGGCGGGCGGCCTGCGCACCGCCCTGTTCTACGCCCGGACTCCCTGGGTGCTGGCCGCCGCGGTGGACAACCCCTTCCTGTCCCCGGAGTTGCTGGCGGGATTAACGGCCAGGCTGGCCGGAATCTCCCGGCCGGCGGTGGTCTGTCGATCCGCCAGTGGTCTGGAGCCCTTCCCGGGGCTTTACCACGTGCGCCTGCTGCCGTCCTTGACTGCCTTTCTTAAGAGCCAGCGACGAGCCAGCCTCTTTCTGTCGGAATGCCGCCCTGAGGTCATACCGCCGGAGGAGGTAATGCGGCTGGACCCTGAGGGTCGCAGCTTCTTCAACCTCAACACCCCGGAGGACCTGGAACGGGCCGCCGCCTGGGGAGAGCCGGGACCTCCCCCGGCCGCCGGCGGGGGGCCCCCGCCGGCCCCGCCGGACCCGGCGGGCCGCCACCGCCTCCCTTGACAGCACTCCGGCCTTTGGTTATAAAAAACCTCTATCCGGTCCCATCGTCTAGCGGCCAAGGACACCGCCCTCTCACGGCGGAGACACGGGTTCGATTCCCGTTGGGACTACCATGTGGCCAAGCCTGCCGCATAATCTCGGATTAAACGAGTTCATTGCACCAGGCAATGGGTCTCCTCGTTGGAGAATCACTTCACCTGCGTTCGTTCAGTCAATACCGGACTGTTCCCTTATGCTGCGGGCCACAGCCGAGACGTCCTCGTCACCGTAACCTCTGGCGACAATACCGGTCTCGATTTGGTCCATCAGGGCTGCCACCAGCATGGTCACACCGAGCTTTTTCGCGGTCTCCAGTGCGATCCCCAGGTCCTTATGGTGAAGCCTGACCCGAAAACCCAAGGGGTAGTTGTTGTTAATCATGTTTTTGGAGCGGTAAGTAAGCACCCAGGAGCCTGCCGCGCCCTCACCAATAGCCTCGACCACCTTGTCCATGTCCAAACCTGCCTTGAGACCCAGGACCATACCTTCGGCAACGCTGAGATACACCCCGGCGATAATGGTTTGGTTGATTGCCTTGGTGAGTTGGCCTGCTCCGATGGGTCCCACATGTGTGATCTTGGTACCGATGGCTTTCAGCACGGGCATGACCCTTGCCACGTCTTCGGGATCACCGCCCACCATGATGGCAAGGGTACCTTGTTTGGCGCCCTCGGAGCCGCCGGATACAGGAGCGTCGATCATCTTTATGCCCTTTGCTCTCAAAACCTGCTCAATCTTACGAGTTGCATCCGGGCTGATGGTGGACATATCCACCACCACCGAGCCCGGTCGGGCCCCATGAATGATGCCATTGTTTCCCAGAACGACTTCCTCCACATCCGGAGTATCACTGAGGGAGGTTATGATCACTTCCGCCTCGAGCGCGGCTTCTCCCGGCGAGGCGGCACGTTTGGCGCCGTGAGCGGCCAACAGTTCTTCCTTGTGGCGCGTTCGGTTATGAATAATCAGATCGTGGCCGGCCTTCATGACGTTCAAGGCCATCGGCCCTCCCATGGTGCCCAGTCCGATAAATGCAACTTTCAACGGATTATCCTTTCGATATCAGCCGGAATTATGCGACGATTTCGCCATTTCGGGGGTTTTTGGACCGGTTACCGGTCGCGGGCTGGTTCCTCTGGCCCCGAAAAGGCCCCCGTATGGGTCCCCCACAAGGCCGGAGAGAGACAAAACCGCTGTTACGTTGCTGAAAAACCTGTATTTTCCTGTTTCTGAGCATACCTGACCGCACGCCCCGGGGCAACTGAAATCTTTGCTGCTAATCCTGGTCTGAAGATAGGTTAATAGTGTCGAAGGGGATATCTCCAAACTCGACCAGGAGGTTGACCTTGCCGATCGGCGTCTCAGTTGAGATCAAGCCCGCCAAAGGGCGCCCCATACTCACCTGGGTGGGCAAAACTGAAATTTTATTGTGAATTATAGGAAAGTATAATTTGGCGCCCCTGAATTATTTCCCACCCCGCCTTATTTCTCCAAACATAAAAATAACCAATCATTACATATAACCTAACAAAATTCGGCTATTATTTAACAATTTTTTTTTAAGGAGAGCCTGGTTTAACGCGGCGATGATGATGTAGAATGATTAATTGGAGCATAAACGACATTAAATTCCCCCTCACCCTAACCCGCTCCCCCATCGGGGGAGAGGGGATAAATAAAATACTAGATAACGGCGCCCCATTGGGGGAGGGGAAAAATAAAAAGATAGCACTTTCTTTTACCCTTAGCTGATTGCCTTTAGCTGATTGCTGATTGTTGACAGCTTCTAAATCATAATGCTCCCATTAATATTTCCCGGTTATTATGGTCACGAAAAGGTTTCGGCGCCGGCTGTAAATGATCGATTGGAGATTAAACCACTCTTAATCTTTCTTGATTAATTATGGAATTCGTAACTGATTTCGTCACCAATTATGGCTATCTGGCAATATTTCTCTTACTACTGCCGGGGACCTTCGGCATTCCCATCCCAGATGAATTATTATTGACCTTTACCGGCTATCTGGCGCTTCGGGGAGAATTGAGGCTAATACCTGCGATGGCTGTGGCCGTCTCGGGCGCCGTCCTGGGCATAACTTTGGATTATTGGGTGGGAAGAGCAGCAGGCGCCAGGTTAATCTGGGAGTCCGGGGCTTTTTTCCGGCTCAGGCATGACAAGTTTAAGAGCCTGCAGGAGTGGCTCCGGCGTGGCGGCGGCTGGAGATTATGCCTGGGATACTTTCTCCCGGGGGTAAGGCACTGGGTCGCCATCGCCGCCGGGATCACCAAATTCCCGCTAGCAGGCTTTACCCGGGTTGCTTATTTGGGGGTCCTGGCCTGGTCCCTGGTCTATATTTTGTTGGGATATTTCTTGGGTCAGGAGGCGGGCCTCTTAGTAGAAAGGATTGGCGCCCACTGTCGATGGGCCAGCGGGCTAATCGTCGCCCTGCTCTTGGGTTATGTTCTTATCCGGGGGAAATGGCTGCGGCTGAAAGGCCGAAAATCCCGGGTAAAGTCTCAACCGGTTACCCCTTGAAGCGATAGCCCACCCCCCGGACGGTTTCGACATACTGGGCGGCGGGGCCCAGTTTCTTGCGCAGCGCCACGATTTTCACATCCACCGCCCGGTCCGTCACCGGATAATCATCGCCGTGAATGCCCTCGACAATATGAGCCCGGGTGAGGACCCAGCCCGGGCGGCGAGCCAGCAGATGGAGGAGGCGAAACTCGGTGGCCGTCAGGTCAACAGGCTGCCCCTGGACCAAAACCTCGTGGCGGCCGGGGTCGATGACCAGGTCATGGATCTTGAGAAGCGCGTCTTCACCCGGCGGCGCGATGTGGCGGCGGCGCAGCACCGTCCGGACCCGGGCCAGCAAGACCCTGGTACTGAAAGGCTTGGTGATGTAGTCCTCCGCTCCCAACTCCAGACCGGTGACGATGTCCGCCTCTTCTCCTTTGGCGGTGAGCATAATAATCGGCGCCAGCCGGGTCTTGGCGTCCATCTTGAGACTCCGGCAGACCTCCAGTCCGTCCACTCCCGGGAGCATCAGATCCAGCAAGATCAGGTCCGGCGTGGTCGAGTGGGCGAGGCGCAATCCTTCCTCCCCCGTAGTGACTGCGGTTACCCGGTACCCCTCCTTGGCCAGGTTGTATTTGAGGAGTTCCAGGATGTCCTCGTCATCTTCAACCGCTAAAATGCTTTCGTGGGCCATATATCCTCATTATTTTAATAATAAACTGCACCACCTTGATACCTTGAGAAAATTATATCAATCCAACTCGCTTTCACGTAACCACAACCTTATCCGCGCCGCTATCTGATCCCGCACTTCCCGAAATTTTGCCAGCTTTGCTTCTTCCGAGCCGACAAAGGCCACCGGATCTTCGAAGGGCCAGTACATCCGATACCTGAAGCCGGGGAAGATTATGGGACAATTTTCCTCTGTCTTCTCACAAACAATGATTAAATAGTCAACGGTCATTTTGCCCATGAATTCTTTGACGCTCTTGGACCGCTGCTCACTGAGATCAAGGCCCGCTTCCGCCATCACTTTTTGGGCCTGGGGATCGATTTCCTTCAGTTCATAGCCGGCGCTGAACACCTCAAAGCAATCGCCGGCGAACTTTTTCAGGAAGGCCTCGGCCATCTGGCTCCGGGCGGCATTATGGGTACAGAGAAAGAGGACCTTGGGGTTTTCCATGGAAGTTTTTCTCCGCAAGCCTCGTTCAGGCAAGCTCTGCTCGGCCGGCGTCAAAAGAAAATTTCGTAAAGGCCGACGAAAATGAGGATCAAGCCGGAGATCACCCCGGTTAACTTGCCCAGCCATTTAAATCCAAAATGACCGCCTGTTATGCCAACCCAGATCGTCATGATGCTGAATAAGAAGACAGAACTCGTCATTAAAATGGCACCGCAGCCCAACATCCCCGCCCCGACGCCATTGGGGATATTATTTATAGTCAGGCCCAGGGATAATGCGATGGCTTCCCTCAGGTCGATATGCCCGGAGAAATCCCAGTCGGCAATAATCGGGTTGTTGAGAATCGAGACTATTTGACGAAAACCAAATCTGGGGAGGCCGGTTTCGGCAACCAGTCGTATCTCTTCCTGGGGCTCTTGGCCCCGGTGCATGAATTTCTCCTGGAAGAGTACCCAGATCCCGGCGGCGATTATGATGCCTCCCCCCAATAAACCGGCCATTTCAGCGCTTATGAAAAGATAGATGCTCTGACCGAGGAGGATGGACAAAAGGGTGCCGCATGAGGTAACCAAGGCAATGAGCAGGTTGGAGGTAAAGGGAATGTTAATCTTCCTGATGCCATAAGAAACGCCCACTCCGACATTGTCAAGATTACTGGATAATGACAGTAACAAGATGGTCACCAGGTGTAGCTTTTGCATCTACCGTTCCTTGAGCACCTCGGCCTTGTCGGTAACTTCCCATGGCAGGTTAAGGTCGAGGCGCCCCACCTGGCCATAGGCCGCCAGATTCCGGTAAAAGCGTCCTTTATTCAGGGCGGGAAGGTGCCTCAGGTTGAAATCCCGCAGGATGGCGGCCAGGCGAAAATCGAAGTGCCGCGCCAGCAGGTTGGCCAGTTCCTCATCCGGGAGCTTGCCGGTGCCGAAGGTTTCCACCTGAAGACTGACCGGTCGGGAAAAGCCGATGGAATAGCTCAACTGGACCTCGCATTCCTCCGCCAGTCCGGCTGCCACCACATTCTTGGCGGCATAGCGCGCCGCATAAGCCCCCACCCGATCGATGCGCATGGGGTACTTGCCGCTCAAGGCGTTGCCGCTGTGCCGGGCATATTGGCCATAGGTGTCAACGTCGGTTTTGCGGCCCGTGAGCCCGGAATGCACCGACGGGCCCCCCACCATGAGGTGTTCCATCGGATTGACAAAGATCAGGGTCTGATCATCCGGTTTAATCTCTTCAGCGGCGAAGGCCGGTTTGATCACCGCTTCCCGGATATCGTGGTGCAATCGCTCATCGGGTATCTCATCGCACGCGGCCCGGGAGCCGCGGGCAGCGATGACCGTAATACTATGAATCCGGAAGGGCCGGCGGTTTCTATACTCCACCCCTATCTGGGTCTTGCCGTCCGGCGACAGATAGGGCGCCAGATTCTGAACCCGGGCCGTGACGAGTTGCCGGGCCAGTTGGTGCGCCAACCAAATGGGCAGGGGCATCAAGGCCGCGGTCTGGCGGCAGGCAAAACCGAAGACTGTGGCCTGCTGCCTCACATGGATGTTTTCCACTTCCTCTTCCGTCAGCCGGTTCTCATTGAAAAAGAGATCCGCATCCGGCGGATATTCTTGCAGGCTGGTCAAGATGCTACAGGTGCGGGCGTCAAAGTCCGGTTGCCCATAACCGAGCTGGCCGATGACCTTGCGAGCCACATTGGGAATATCGACTTTAATTTCAGAGATAAACCGGGCAATGATGAACAGGATGGAAGTGGCCACGGCGCATTCGGCCCGCACCCGGGCCTGGGGGTCTTGCGCCAGGAAATGATCCACGATGGCATCGCTGATCTGATCGCAGATCTTATCCGGATGCCCATCGGTTACCGACTCCGACATGAAGATAAAGTCATTTTTCATCTCTTGCGTCCCTTAACCAAAAAAACAAAAAACCTGCTGCGGCTCACTCCGGGGCCGGCTCCGGGACTTCGTTTACGCCATCCGCCGGCGGTTTCTTGGTGGCTTCGTTCACCACCAGGGGCAGCAGGGCGCTGCCGGAAATCACCAGGCCGTCCAGCAGGCCCACCGGGGCCAGGCCCAGCAGACTTCTCAGTCCGGGGACCGCCAGGGTCAAGAATTGCACCGCCAGCGAGCCCCCCACGGCCATGGTCAGGTAGCGGTTGGGAGGCAATTTCCCCGAGCTAAAGATGCCGTGGGTTTCCGAACGGCAACTGATGGCGTGCAGGAGCTGCCCGGTGGTGAGGCTGTGAAAGGCCAAGGTGCTGGTTTGAGCCCCCAGGCCGTAGCGCATCAGGCCATAGCCATAGGCCCCCAAAGCCCCGGTGGTGATGACCCCGGACTCGAAGGCCATCCTCTTAAAGTCGCCGCGGGTGAAGATCGGCCGGGCGGGATCGCGGGGCGGGCGCTCCAGGATATCGGGCTCCGGCGCTTCCATCGCCAGGGCCAATCCGGGAAAGATATCGGAAATCAGGTTGATCCACAGAAGCTGGGCCGCGGTCAGGGGAGACCCCAGGCCGACGGCCATGGCCACAAAGGTCAACATGATTTCGCTGAGATTGGTGGCCAGGAAGAAATGCACCGACTTTCGGATGTTGATATAGATGGTGCGGCCGTCCCGGATGGCGAGGATCAAGGTATCGAGATTATCCTTCTCCAGGACCACGTCCGCCACTTCCCGGGCGATATCGGTGCCGGTGCGGCCCATGGCGATGCCCACGTCCGCCGCCTTGAGGGCCGGGCCGTCGTTGATGCCGTCGCCGGTCATGGCCACCACCTTGCCGGCCGCCTGCAAGGCCTGGACGATCTCAAGCTTATGGGACGGGCTGACCCGGGCAAAGACCTGGGCCCTCTTGACCAGGGCCCGCAAGACCTCCGGCTCGATCTCCGCCAGGTGGGTGGCGTCCAGGATTTCCAGGGGCCCCCCCCGGCTCAGCTCCAGTTCCTTGCCGATGGCATAGGCGGTGGGACTCTGGTCGCCGGTGATCATCACCGTCTCGATCCCCGCCCGATGGAAGGCCCGAATCGCCTCGCCCACCCCCTCCCGGATGGGATCGGCCATGCCCATTATGCCCAGCCAGACCAGGTCATCGGGTTCCTCAAACACGGACTCATCCGGACCCAGGGCATAGGCCAGCCCCAGGACCCGCAGGGCGTCCCCCGCCATCTCCTCGTTCTTAGCCTCGATGCGCTGCCGGTCTGCATCGGTAAGCGGCAATTTCCGGCCATCCTGGAGATGCCAGGAACAGAGGGCCAGAACTTCCAGGGGGCTGCCTTTGATTGCAAAAAGCCTTCCGGCGGGCGGATCCTCATGCAACGTGCTCACAAACAGGCGGTTTTCCGAACGGTGATTGATTTTTAATAGGGGATAGCGCCTCCTCAGGTCGGCGACGTCGAGACCCACCAGGATGGCCAGATGGACCAGGGCGCCCTCCGTGGGGGTCCCCCGGAGTACATAATCCCCGCCTTCCTGATAGATTTCGATTTCGTTGCACAGGACCGAGACCTTTAGGAGCTGCTCCAATTCCTCACAGGCGAAGGGGGGAATCGGCCCATCGGGCCCCAGGAATTGCCCGTCCGCCACCTTGATAGTCTTCATGCAGGCAAAGATTTGGAGCACGGACATCTGGTTGCGGGTGATGGTCCCGGTCTTATCCAGACAGACGGTCTGCACCGAACCCAGGGTCTCCACCGCGTTGAGATGGCGGATCAAGACATAGTGCTTGCGCATGTCCCGGATACCCATGGCCAGGGTGGTGGTGGCCACGGTGGGCAGCCCCTCCGGCACCGCCGCCGCCGCCAGGCAGATGGAGGTGCGCAGCATCTCCAACCAACCGAAGCCCCACATGAACCCCATGACAAACACCACCCCGCAGACACCGCAACAGAGGAGGACCAGTTGATTCCCCAACTTGCCGAGCTGCCTCTCCAGAGGGGTTTCCGGGCTGGCGGCTTCGCCGATCAGAGACTGGATCAGGCCGATTTCGGTATAAATCCCGGTGGCCACCACCACCGCCATACCTTCGCCGCCGGTCACCAGGGTGCCCATGAAGACCAGGTTGATCCGGTCTCCCAAGGGAATGCTATCCCGTTCCAGGACCCGGGTATTTTTAGTCACAGGCAGGCTTTCCCCGGTCAGGGCCGACTCATCCACGGACAGGTGTCTGGCCTCTATCAGGCGCGCATCGGCGGCCACGTAGCTGCCGGGGCGCAGTACCAGGAGGTCTCCCGGGGTCACTTCTTCGGAGGGAATTTCGCTCAGCCGTCCTTCCCGTAAGACCAGGGCGGCAGGCCGCACCAGGGTTTGCAGGGAGCGAATGGTTTTTTCGGATTCGCTTTCGGTTTTATAGCCGATGAAGGCATTGACGACCACTACGCCGGAAATCAACACGGCGTCGGCCAGCCCTCCAATGACGACGGAAAGACCGGCGGCCACGCCCAGGAGGGCTACCGGGAGCGATTTAAACTGATCCAGGAAGATTTCCCAGCCGGACCGGGGCTCGGCTTCCGGCAAGAGATTGGCGCCGTATTTCTGGCGGTTTCTCTGGACGGCCTTGAGGGACAACCCCATTCCCCTGGAGGTCTGCCATTCGGCCAACACCGCCTCGGCTTCCAGCCGGTGCCAGGGTTGCGCCGGCTGCTCTACCGGATAGGCAAAGAGACCTTTGAATCTGTCTAAGACGGTGGCCTGATCTTCCTGCCCGGTGGCAGCCCCGGCTTTACTAGGGACAGGAAATGAAGAGCCCGGCTGAGGTTGGCTCAGGCAATCGGAGACGATCCCTTCAATTAAGGCCGCAATGGTTTGGGGATTGTTATCCGAATTGTAGCAGACCAGAACATTGCCGGTGAGGGCATTAGCCGAGGCCAGGGAAATATCCTGCAGCCGCGCCAGTCGGGACTCCAGCAGCTTCTCCAGGGATTTCGAGCGGTACAGGCCCTTAACCTTAAACCTCGCCCTGCCCGCCACCGCGGTATGTATCGCCTCGACCATTGGGGCCGGATAACCTTGCCTATTCGACTCTGTTTAGCTAATAGGGATACTGCGGCTATGCTTATCCCTTCGTCTTCTTTTCCGGAGGGGGTTCGGGAGCCGGCTTGGAGGCCGTTGGGGACCCCGCCTTGGATTTCGGCCAGGCGGCGCAAGCCACGTCCTTGAGGCCAGAGACCGCACCCACCAGGATGTCGCTGACGGCCTTGACCGCCGACTGACCCAGGCTGCCGGCGGCGTCGATGGCGCCGCCCACCGCCGCCTTGGCGGCCCCGCCCACATTGCCGCCGATCTCGGAAGTGGCCTCGATGACGCCGGTTACCGCGCTTTTGGCCACCTGGGCCACGTCTCCGCCGACTTCCGCGGCCCCTTTGACCGCGCCTTTGGCCAGTTGGGCGGCGGCCTTTTCGACATCTCCGCCCAAGTCGGTGACGCCCAGGAGAATGCCCTTGGCCACATCCTTGGTGGTCACCAGCAGACCGGCGCCCACCTCTTCGGTGGCCTTCAGCGTCCCTTTAAAGACGTCCTTGCTGACATTGATGGTTTCGTTGGCCACGCTGCCGGTGCCCTTCAGGATATCGGTCACGGTGTTTCTCGCCAGACTGACGATTTGGGCTTCAATCTCGCTTAGCCCCTTGAGGCTGCCGACGAGGCCGTCTTTCACGGTGGCGCCGGCTTGGCCCAGCATTTCCTTAATACCCTTGCTCTCTTTGGTTTCCTGGGGGGACATATGGACCTCCAAAAATTTTGGTTAATTATCAAGATAGTAATTTAAAAATACATTTCCAGGTCTGTGATGCCATTCCGGCGATGAGCCCGCCTGGCCCCCTCCATGGCGGCTTAAAGGAAGGGTTTCAAAGACTGCGACTTATCGAGGCAGCCAGTTTGGTGGCGCTGACTTCAGGAAATAGGGAGGAAAAGGTCTCCTTCAATTGCCACAGAAAACTCAGGGAGGATAACCGCTGTCTGTCATAGTCGATGGACACCAGTCCCTGGACGGCGTCCGCTTCCACCTGGTGAATCCCTCTGATAGCTCCCAAGCGGTCCTGCAACTCCCGCGCCAGGACTTCATTGCCCTTAACCCGGGTTATGGCCAGACTGAGCTGGCCCGGCCGGGATACGATGATCTCGATGTCCTCCAAGTTCTTCCCCCTTTTTAGGAGAACCGTCACCCTTGAGATAGAGAAAAAACGGTTTAACCCCAAAAATGGCTTATTTTATTAAAAATACAATAACAAATGCAAGGCAGACAACGATGGGGCGACGATATATATCGGGAGACGATGCTGGTGGGAGTAACTTCCACTGAAAAGCCAAAGTGGGAAAGTGAACCTTGATTTTCCACCTGCTTATTTATAACAATCTGGCCCCCAATTCAGCGACGCCGGACCTTTCCCCCTTTATCAGGGTTATATGGCCGGAGATATTCTCGTCTTTAATCCTTTCCACCAAATAACTCAAGCCATTGGAAGAGGCGTCCAGATACGGGTGGTCGATCTGTTCCGGGTCTCCGGTGAAGACGATCTTGCTGCCCCGGCCCACCCGGGTAAGGATGGTCTTGATCACATGGGGGCTGAGATTCTGGCTTTCATCGCAAATAATGAACTGGCGAGGGATGCTGCGGCCCCGGATATAGGTCAGGGCCTCCAATTCAATCTTGCCGCTGCTGAGCAAATACTCGGTGGAGCCGTTGGGCCGGATATGCTCGTTACAGAGATACTCCAAATTATCATATATGGGCTGCATCCAGGGGCGGATCTTGTCTTCTTTATCCCCGGGAAGATAGCCCAGATCGTTGCCCAAGGGCACAATTGGCCTGGTGATGAGGAGGCGGTTAAATTTGCCGTTATCCTCAAAGACTCTTTCCAGACCGGCAGCCAACGCCAGGATGGTCTTACCGGTCCCGGCCTTGCCGACTAAGGTAACGATCTTGATGCGATCATCCAGCAGCAGTTCCAGGGCAAATCTCTGTTCCTTATTCAGTGCTTTGATGCCATAAGCCGTCTTGCCGTCATAAGTGAGCCTATGGATTTTATTATCACAGTATCTGGCCAGGGCTGAAATGGATGGAGTTTCACGAGACTTGATGATACAGAATTGGTTGGGATGAAGATTATCCTGGCTGGAGTCAACCGACCCATCTTGATAAAACCGGTCTATTTCGGCTTGAGAAAGAATTGATTCCTGAACTCCGTTATATAACTTACAATAATCCACTTTATCGCTATAAAAATCTTCAGTCGGAATCCCCAAAACATCTGCTTTTATCCTCAGATTTAAATCCTTGGTAACCAAAACCAGCGGGCTATTTCCACTGTTCTTTAGATGATAGGCCAGGGCCAGGATTCTATTGTCAACGATGTTCAAATCGACCCCGTTCAACAGGTCGTAAGTTTTAATGCCGTTTATTTCAATGCGGATGGAGCCGCCTCCCGGGAGTTTGACCCCTTCCGCCAGACGACCCGTCAACCTCAATTCATCCAACTTTCTGGAGGCGTCCCGGGCATTTCTGCCCACCTCATCCCCCCTCCTCTTGGTGCGGTCTAATTCCTCAATCACTGAAAGCGGCAAAACTATGGAGTTGTCTTCGAAAGCAAATAAGGATTCCGGATCATGCAATAAAACATTGGTATCCAAAATATAGATTTTTTTCATTTGCCCCCTCTGGCATCTACTGAGTCATTCGCTGCTAGTTTGCCATATACCGGATATTTTGGGAAGGGTTTTTCCCGGAAGAGAAGCTGGGCGGATAAATAATATTTTCCTGATAGTTTAAGGCATTAGACAAAATTAACCAAATTTTAACATTAAAAATATTAAATCATAACTTTCATGGGAAACAATTCAGATCAAAACAGATTGATTAAATCGGAGGGTTGCCATGCATGTGGATTCCGCATACGTACATGCCCTGGCAGGGAGGCTGCGGATCAAGATCCCCAAGATTAAAGGGGCGGACGACAAGGCCCAGGAACTTGAGGAGCACCTGCAGCAATTTACCGGTATAGAATCCGTTTCCGCCAATCCTACCACCGGCAACGTACTGGTCCTTTACAATCCCCACCGCATCGACCAGTGGAACATCATCTTTTCCTTGAAAGATTTGGGGTATCTGTCTCAAGCCGGTTCGACGGTTAGCGGCATGGTGAGCCCCCAATCTTCTCCGCAGGGGGTGGTGGAAAAAGTGACCGCGGTCGTGGCCGCCACCTTGATGGAGGTCGCCCTGAGCCGGTTGGTCGGCGGCCTGATTTGAGCAGCCCCGAAGGAGGGGGATCATGTGGTATGTTATCAGCCTGATTATCGGGGCGGTCCTGGGTTTTTGGGGACGCTATTGGTTGATAGAGGTGAAATGCCGGGACTGTGGCGCCGAATATCTCGAATATCCCTGAGGCGCCAACAGGGTTGACAGAGTTCAGATGGCGCCGGGAGGGCTTTTTCCTCCATTTTTCTGCGAATATGCCAGACCTGAGCGCCGCCTCCTGGAACGACACCAGAAAATAGCCCTTCCCCCGGGCTCTTACCTAGTCTTTAGCCTCGTTTAGGTCCTGCCGGTAATCCTTCCATAAGAAACTTAACCTGACCAAATCAGGCTTTTCTTTCCGCCGCGGTCCCGCTACTGCCTTCCACCAGGCCGCGGTTCAGCATGATAAAGCTGGCAAAGCCAAACCAGAGATAGTCGGACCAGGAAGGGAAAGTGACCTTCTCGGCGGCCCAAAGCCTGCGGAAGCCGAAGAAGATCAGGGTGAGCGGCACCAGGAGTTTCAGGTCCAGCCCTCCGGCAAGTTTGGCCAGCTGAGTATTGGCAGCCTGCAAGGAACCGGTCAAGCCGGCGGCAATTGCCGGGCTGGTCCCGGCGCCGGGATTCTCCGCCAAGGAGGCCAACCAGGCGGCCAGGGTGAGGACTTCGATCTCGGGAAAGAGTTCCCCCAAGGTCACCGACAGGATCTCCAGGGAGGCCGTGGAGAATAAATGATCCATGTCGTAATGGATCAAGAGGCTCCCGGTGCCGGGTTTGGCCTCGACCTGCCGGATGCCCGGCACCTTGGCGAGCTTTTCCTGGGACTGGCGGGCCAGGGCCGGGTTTCCCTTAATCTTGGCGACCTTGAGACGCACCCGGCCCGGCAGGGCATGGACGACTCTGAGGCCCTCGAGTTCCATTCTCTGCTCCGAGAAGGGTCAACTGCCTGGTTTAACTTTGGCTGTGGCTACCGCCTCGGCTGTTGCGGTTGCCTCGCGTTCGGACTGGACCTCGGCCATCAGGTCGCTGATCTGCTCCCCGGCCTCGGCCGCGAACTCCTTGGCCATGTCCGACAAGGTCAGATAGCCCCTGATCAGGGTCTTGGCCAGGGGGCGAGACACCGCCGCCACGGCGGGAAGAACGATGGGGGCCGCCAGGGCCACCCCTAACACCACCAGAATGCTGGGAACTGCGCTCTTCAGACCTTTATCCAAAACGGCCATGGCCTTCCTCCTTTTCCAAGGCAGCAAATTTGAAAGACTTAAAATAGTGATTATTTAACCAAAAATCAATGCGACCTTAATAATTTCCTAACAGATATATATCAGTATTCGATATATGGATTTCCAAAGACAAATCTCCCAGGCCTTCTGGCAGGGTATGGTGAAGCTTATCGTCCTGCACCAGGCAAATCTGGGGCCGGTCTACGGCAGCCGGCTGAGTAAGTATTTCCACAGCCTGGGCTACGAAATCAGCCCCGGAAGCCTGTACCCTTTGCTCCATAGCATGGAAAAGGCCAACCTCATGCGCTGTCACATCAGGATCTTCAAGGGGCGGGCGCGCAAATATTATGAGCTTACTCCACAAGGGCAAGACTGCCTGGAGGCCTCGCGCAAGGAAGCGGAAGAAATTGTCCGTGAGGTGATCCTGAGCGGCCTGCCGGATGAAGCTCAAGTGAATTCAGATTAACTTTTACGGCTCTTCGCCCTCTCCCCTATTTCCCTTTGCTTTTGATTTAAGCGGTCACCCCACCCAACTCTCCCTTTATCATCCCCGCAAAGAGACTTAATTATAAGCAATCTTTCCACTCAGGCAATAAGCCTACCTGGGATATTTTTGCTACAAGTTAGAATTAACTAAAAAATAACCTAATTGAAATACGATATTAATATAAAAGTGATAGTAATTGCGCAATTTGCACCCAGAATTTAACAGTCTTTACTTATTACATCATTTCAAAATAATTTAGGAGGTTCCGGTGATGGGAGATTTTAGCTTAAGCATTGATCTTCTCAAGGATATCCTAAAAGTTGCCAAGCCTTTTGGCCACAACGAAAAGACCAGGGAACTGAACATAGGGTTCGGCTTTATTTATTATGGGATAGTTAGGGCCTTAAGACCGGATCATATCTTAGTGATAGGATCAGGATATGGCTTCAGCGTCGTCTGTCTGGCCTTGGGTCTAAGGGACAACGCCCGTTTCAACGGGAACAGGGGGCTTTTTCTGAACCTCTGCAAGAGCTTCCAGAGGAACAGGCGCAAGAGGGGCCCGCCATCACCTGGCGCATCTCTGTCAGTAGAGAAGGAGATTGATTATTTGGGCTCTTTTGGAAAGTGTCCTCTAATTATGCATAGGACCTACCGCAGCATGTTGTAGCCCTCAAGGGAAACTATGACCAGTCGCCGGACCCGTTTTCCAGTCAGAACGGAATGTCATTCTCGGCTGTGCCCTCCTTGAATCCCCTGCCGTCGGTTTTGATAAATTCGCTGTAATTGGCGATGAGGTTAAAGGCGGTTTTGGTCACACCTTCATCCTCCCATCTCTTTTGATCAAGGGTGCCAATGACGGCTATTCTGGCGCCCTTATGGAGATATTTCTGCACCAATTCCGCCAGCCGATTGAAGCTCACGACCTTAATCCAGCCGGTCTGTTTCTTGGAGGCTCGAAAGGCTAGATTGAAGGACGCGATGGGTTGTCCTTCGCCATAGAAGTTGAGTTCGGGGTCGGACCCCAGGTTGCCGGTTAAAACACACTGATTCAGCAAGGTTCTCACCTCCTTTGAGTTGATGTAATGTTTTTGGATGAACTCTATTGGTTTATATATATAGAGATGGACGTGCTAGAGTTGATGCGAAGAACAACTGCGTGGAAGTGCACTAATAGAAGAAGGATGATATGTAGTTCGTGTTACCTAAGATTGGCTAAACGGGTTTATGCAGGGGAGATAATTATCGGAATTTATTTTATCAACGTAGGATATATGGTATTGTTATCGAAACACCTTGACATACATTTTAAGAGGCGTATACATAGCGGATAGCATCACGTCCATGCTATCGAATAATTTCTCAATACTCAAGCGCGCCGGGCTTGAAGTTGAGCCGATTCTTGGTGCCAATTTAACTATTCTTATCCTCAAAGAATTTTTTTCATTTTCCAAGAGAATCTCGCGCATCCCCGCTCGCGGCCGTGGTTCCGGCTCGTGTTCCCTATAGGCTAACCATCGGTAATTTCAGGATTTAATTTCCTGGCCCACCTTGGCATGATCCTTGGATCAATACCTGGCAAAGCCTTTGCCGCCGCTATTATCGGCCAACCCTAGGAAAGGAGGCACGGATGCGAGACTCGGTCGAAGGGTTATCGTCCCCGAACCCTGGAATGGAGTTGCTTTATACCCCCAGCCGCCCGGATGTGGCCGCCCCCTACCCGGATATCCTGCCGTCCGTCCTGGTTGTCGATGACGATGACCAGTGCCGCAGCGTTCTCCTGAACTATCTGGAGCTTATCCGCTGTGCCGGCAAGGGCGCCGCCAATGGACCCGAAGCCCTGGAAGTCCTGGCTCAGGAGCGGATCGATCTGGTGGTCAGCGACATTAAAATGAAAGGCATGGATGGGGTGGAGTTGATGCAAGAGGCTCACCAGACTTATCCCCAGGTGCCCTTCATTATCATGACCGGTTATGAGCCCGAATATTCCTATGAAGCCATTATTAATGCCGGGGCCTGCGACTTCATTGCCAAGCCCTTTTCCCTGGGGGAATTGAAAGCTAAGATTTGCCGGATTCAGAAAGAAAAGGACATCCTACAGCAACTTCAACATAGCTTAGCCAGCGCCAAAAAACTCTTTGAGAACACGGTGGGGGCCCTGGCCTCCACCGTGGAACATAGAGATCCATATACCGCCGGGCACCAGAATCGTGTCGGCGACCTGGCCTGCGCCATCGCCCGGGAAATGGGGCTCCCGGAAGATCGAGTCGAGGTCCTGCGCCTGGCCGCCTTTGTCCACGATATCGGCAAGGTGGGAGTCCCCGCCGAACTTCTGGCCAAACCGGGAAAATTGACCGCCATCGAAATGAGCCAGATTAAGGTTCATTGTCAGGTAGGTTTTGAGATCCTGAATACCATCGAATTTCCCTGGCCCCTCGCCGAAATGGTCTTCCAGCACCATGAAAGGGTTAACGGTTCCGGATATCCCTTGGGGCTGAAGGGGCAGATGATTCGGTTGGAGGCCAGGATCCTGGCGGTGGCCGATGTGGTGGAAGCCATGAGCTCCCATCGGCCTTACCGGCCGGCCCTGGAATTGAGCGCCAACCTGGAAGAAATCTCCAAGAATCGAGGCGTGCTCTATGATGGCGAGGTGGTGGATGCCTGCCTGCGGCTGTTCCACGAAAAAGGATTTATCTTCGGCAGCTCATAAAGTGGCGTTATTATCAATCTGTATGCGGTGCAGCAGGGGGTACAGTTGAACATCGGCCCCCAGGGTTTCAATATTACCATGAAATAGAAAATGAGTGCTCTACGAGGGTATATTATCGGGGTCATTATCATAATCGCTTGATTCTATAACGAAGGTGAACACTTTAAGGGCGTGGCTTCGGTTTGTTATGGATTTTTGCTCGGATGGCTGTCTGGTCCATTCATAGCAAAATCCATTTATGAGAAAAAATCTGCGAATAAAATAGCACCCCAAAAATCTTAGATAAATAGATTATCAAAGATATTTATATCGGAGTGCCTATCCTAAAAAAGACATACAGGAAAATAATAATAATAAATTAACAAATACCCATATTATAGAATTTGGGATTGGTGTTTTAAATATTTATGCAGATCAATATCAAATTATTCTGTAATAAGAAATTCTTCTTATAAAAGAATAAATCCCAAAATAAAATTGTAATTATTTAGTTCAAGACTGCCTCCCCCTTTTAACCTATCTGCCTAATATCACGCATGTTATCTAGTTCAGGACTCGTCGGCACACAACTGGCACTATTCTTGATACATCTATGGGCGTCATTGAGGAGAAATGTCAAAAGGGGGTCAGAAAACATGGATAACCTATATCTCGATTCTGGGGGCCTCTGGACCATCGCCTTGTTTGCCGCCGTCTTCTTGATCACCATGTTGGGTATCAGGGGGATTATCTGAAAACCGAAACCATGCTGCGAGAGGCGAGATACCGATTTATGCATTTAGATATATTTGGAAACAACCTCAGCCAAATTAAACGCAACAGAGTCCTGCGGTTAATTTCGATATCATTATTTACCTTAAGTGTTATCTTGTTTTTTAAGTTATTAATACGTCTCGTATTTCCAAGCATATCCCCTGGGTATTATGAAATGACTATAATGATTTCATCTTGTTTGGCGGTTAACTTAGCGGCATCATTAATATTATATAACTATCAATCGGTCCTGGAAAATTTAGAGTCCCGCCTCGGAATAAAAGCGGATAATCTCAACAATGTCATCAAGCAGTTTAAGATGGAAAGAATGGAACACCGCCTTTATTTCAATGAGTTACGGGTAGCTGAAGAGAAATATCGAAGTCTGGTGGAGAATGTCAGTGAAGGAATTCTGCTCTTGGATACCGAGGGGAATTTCTTGGAAGCGAACAAGAAGATGGAGGGACTGTTAGGCTTTTCCGAAGCGGAACTTTTAACCATGAACCTTACCCAAGTTTTCCCCAAGGAAGAGCATGAGAGGAGCCGATCCACCTTGGAAAAAGTAGTCCAAACGGGCAAGAGCGATCTGGCCAATGGCTGGATAATCAGGAAGGACGACCAAAGGGTGGCGGTAAATTTTGTCGCCAGTAAAGTGGAATACGGCGGCAAAACCATCATCCAGGGAATCTTCAGAGATTTAACGGAGGGCCGGAAGCCTGAACACCAGGTTCAGCAGTACCGAGATCATCTGTCCTTCCTGCAAAATGCTTTCAAACTTCCATCGCATGACTAAGCGCCGGGCTTATGCTTGTGACCGTTGCGGCCACCATATCTATCCTTGTGTCGGGACCATTTTTGAGAAGTCCCGTACCAAACTAACACATTGGATGGTTCTATTGAGCAACCCCCGTTTTTCATCTAAACTAAGATAATGTCTGACGTCGCCAAGAGCCATCCAGAAACCTTCCATTTCCGGAACCTCCATCCCTAAATTTTAATCGGGACGGCCAGCGATAGGTATGCCGGCTGGATCGGACAAATTTACTCCAAAGACCGCTACGACGGGCGGATAACCAAAAGAACCAAAGTAATCGCCGGGAAAACTTTTATCGAAGAGGTACTGCCGCTAGATAGCGTCGAGGAGTATTTTGAACATTTTCCGGTTTTGGAGATCGATTTTACCTTTTACCGGCTCCTTTTGGATCAGGACGGCCAACCTACTCATAATTATCTGGTGTTGGAGAATTTTGGGAACCGTTCAGGACATTACCGATAGGCAGGAGGGTAAGGAGCTCTAATCATGCGGACATAAAATGCCTTATAAAATCTGCCACCTCCTTTTTCCCTTTATAAACTCCATAATGTCCTTCGCAAAGAACATCGGCCTCCAGTGAAAGCATCAATTCCAGAGAGCCCTGGTAATCTTCAGCATTCGATTTCAAATCCGGATGAATTGGGCCGTGAACATCCTGGCCAAACAGGATTTTCATGCCTTCTGATTCGGTCAAATAAACCATGGATCCAGGCGTGTGTCCAGGCGTGTGAATAGCTTGAATGACCCTGCCTCCCAATGCAATCTCTTCCTGACTGCCAGAAATTTTATGATCAACTTGAAAGGGCTGAATCTTGGTTCCATACCAGTTTGCAGCAGTTACCACATTATCACCATGCTCAAGGAATGGAGCCTCTAATTCATGGGCCACAATCTGGCCTTTGAGTATGTTTTAAGATCCTTGACGTCCCCGGTGTGATCATAATGGCAATGAGTGAGGGGCAGGTATTCAATCTGCTCAAGCTTGACCCCACAAGACCTGATATTGGCTAAAAGCCTGTCTTGAGCATCGCCGCAACCGGCATCAACCAAGGCCGCATGACCATCAAAATTGATTAGATAGATGGAGGCATCTTCAGACGAAGTAAGTTGACTGCCTCCTACCTGGAATATCTCTTTGGTAATTTCACACCCTTACCCTGAATTCCTTTCCACAATTTCCTTGACAAAACTCATCAATTGACAAATTAATGACATACTTACCCCGATTCACCCACTATGTCAAAAAATTAAGGAGATCATTCCCATGGCAACAGAGATCATCAAAATCACCGCCCAGATTGTAACTTCTCACGTCTCTATGAGTGAACTATCTCCCCAGGAATTAGTGGATGAGATTAAAGACATCTACAATGTCCTTTCTTCTCTGGAAGGCGGCGCTGTGATCCCAGAGATCATGGCTCCTGAAAAAGCCCCAGAAGCCGAAGTGGTTAAGAAACCACCGATCCCCCTAAAGGATATTGTGACCCAGAAGCACGTGGTCTGTTTGGAATGCGGCAAAAAAATGAGAACTCTGAAAGCACATATCCGGAAAGCCCATGGCCTTTTACCCAAGGAATATTTCAAAAAATTTAGCCTGGATCCGAAAAAATTCCCGCTTGTGTGCAAAGAGTATTCGAAGCAGCGGAGCAAGATGGCCAAGGATAGAGGATTTGGAAAAGCGGAAGGGAGGAGAAAGAAGGCGACGGCTTGAGTAAACGCCCCGATCCCTGGCTTCTTAAAAAACTAGCAATTCTGGGAAAAAGGTCGATCAAGACCTGATTCCTAAGAATAGTGGAATGTTTTCGGGGTTAAATTCGGAAAGGGATGTCTCCAAAACCGTTTTTGGAATGCAGTGAACAAGGCGGCTGGATAATCTCAGTTTAAATGGCTAAGTTCTAATGAAGACAAAAATAGCTAAGGCCGCTGCATAATCTCCAATTAAAAGGGCAGTGGAAAATCTACTTCGGGAAGAAGAGAAAGGGGGCAGAAATGAGAAAATTCACTTTTTTTATCCCGGTGTTAATGGCCGCTTTACTGGCGGCCGGCCAGTCCTGGGCTGCTGAGGTGGGGACGGCTCAATACTTCCTTGAGCAAGGGAAGGAACATTTTAAAGGAGGCAACCTTGACCAGGCCATCACCGACTACACCAAGGCCCTGGAACTCAACCCCAATCTTGCCTGGGCTTACAACAACCTGGGGGCTATCTTTGTGCAAAAAGACCAGTTTGACCAGGCCATGACCGCCTACAACAAGGCCATCGAACTCGACCCCAAGCAGGCTCAGTTCTACAACAACCGGGGGGGCGCCTATCGGGAATTAAACCACTATGACGAAGCCATCGCCGACTTCAACCGGGCCCTGGAACTCAACCCCAATTATGCTAATGCTTACTACAATCGAGCCGTAGCCTTTTACCAGAAAAAAGCCTTTGACCGGGCCTGGGACGATGTCAAAAAGGCCCAAAGCCTGGGCGGTAATATCAACCCGGAATTTCTCGAAGGCCTTCGCAAGGCTTCGGGGCGGGAAAAATGAATTAACTTTACAAAGTCATTTGAAACTGCATCGCCAAGTCGTAGGAATTGCTGAAGGCCGTCGTCTCGGCTGGTTCAGTTAAGCGGACAGCATTGATCTAAGCAGTAATTCATGGTGATAATGATTAAACTGTCCTGAATCAGACTTGATTTGACAGTATTCCCCCAGGGCCCGGGGCATATGGAAAGCCGAGGTCACCAGTAGGCCGTCGGAGGCGACAGGGACGGCGGCGGGTTAACGGAAATGGGATACAGAAACCAAACTCGGCCAAAGAGGCTCCAAAACCTCGTTGGGACAGAAATAGCTATGAATGCGGCATAATCTCGGCTAGATGGGCCGGTAAACCACCCTGGAAAAATAATTCCCTGGCCTAGGCCAAGCCCCGGTCTTTGCTGATCCCTGAAGCGGACGCCGGCGGCCATTTTCAGATAACGAGACCCGCCATGGCAGAAACGGTGGCCATCCCGGGGCCGCAGACCCTGGAAGGACGTTTTGCTTCGGGGAGCGCCGGGCCCGGGGTGGTTATCACCCACCCCCACCCCCTGTTCGGCGGCAGTATGAACAACAACGTGGTCTGGACCGCGGAGCGGGCCTTGCACACCCGCGGCTTTGCCACGCTGTGCTTCAACTTCCGGGGAGTGAACCGCAGCACCGGGAGATACGGCGGCGGGGAGGCGGAAGTCGCGGATGTGGTTGCGGCCCTGGACTTCCTGCGGGCCCGCACCCCGGGCCCCCACTTTATGGCGGGCTATTCTTTCGGGGCCTTCGTGGTGGGCCGGGCCTTGCTCCAGGGGCTTATGGCCCAGGGGACCATCCTGATCGCGCCGCCAATAGCCTTCATGGATCTCTCTTTTTTGCCCCGGGCGCCGGGCCTCAGGCTGGTGGTGATGGGGGACCGTGACCAATTGTGTCCCCTGGCGGATTGGCGACGGCTATGGGCGGGGGAGGCGGCGCCTCTGGGAGTGGATTTACCGGATACCATAGTCATCGCCGGCGCCGACCATTTCTTCTGGGGGCGGGAGGAACAGCTTTTTCAGGTGTTGCGGGATTTTCCGCTCTAAGTCTTTATCGCATAAACCAGCTGAATATCTGCTTAGTGACAGTGATATGATTTTATCAAGGATTGCTCCTTTTCTCCGAAGGATTTTTGGCGTTTCAGAGCAAGTAATTGAAATCAGAGTTAGAAGGGAAAAATTATGGCCACCTAATGGATAAGATAAAGTTCAGATCATAAAAAGAAGCCCGTTAGCCATTAGCAAACTAATGGGCTATTAAACCCATGTCTCCCACCCCCGAAACCAACCCCCAAACCTTCCATTTCCGCAACCTCCATCCCCAGCACGCACACCCCGGTTCCGGCCAGAAACCTGTGGTATTCACGTTGCCGAATAAACTCAGCCGTAAGGCCAGGAGTCCCAAAATAATCAGGGGTAGCAGCCAGCCCACCGAAAAATGCGTGGATGAGGCCCGCCCCAGGTTATATCCCTTTCTGAAAAAGAGGGTGCCGATCCAGATGCCCGCCACCAGTCCCAGGAGTCCGAAAATGGCATTGCCGTCGCCACCAGCCAGGCGGAGCCGTGTTGTTGGGCGGCCGGGAGACGAAGGTGCTCCTGGGCTACCTGCGTCTGGATTACTCCAGAAAAGAGATCTTGCCAGTTTTTATTATCCCAGAGATGTCGAAACTCCACAACCAGATCAGGTCTGGCCGATGGAGGAAGAGTCTCACACAGAGTCTCACACGGCAAAGATAGGTAGGGAAGTTCCTCAACTTAACTTGCTGAAATAACTGGTCGGGACGGGCGGATTCGAACCGCCGACTTCCTGCTCCCAAAGCAGGCGCGCTAACCAGACTGCGCCACGTCCCGACTCTCACTGAATCGGGCCAACTCCCCCCTGAGGCCGGCCAGGATCTGCCGCAAGGCGGTCAGGGCCCGGGCCCGGTGGCTGATGCGGTTTTTCACCTCCGGGCCCAGTTGGGCCATGGTGGCCCCATACTCCTCCACCCAGAAGACCGGGTCGTAGCCGAAACCCTGGGTCCCCCGGGGCGAAAGCGAGATGCGGCCGGGGCACTCCCCCCGGGTCCGGAAGAGGCGGCCGTCCGGCAGGGCTAGGGCGATTTCGCAGACGAACCGGGCCTGGCGCTGCTCCCAGGGAATCTCCCGCATCTCCTCAAGGAGTTTGCCCCAGTTGTCGGCGTCGCCGGGGCCCGCCGGCCGGGTGCGGTCCTGGGCGTAGCGGGCCGAATGGACTCCGGGGCGGCCCCCCAGGGCCGCCACCTCCAAACCGGAGTCGTCCGCCAGGGCCGGAAACCCCGTGAGCCGGACCACTTCTCGGGCCTTGGTCTCGGCGTTCGCCGCGAAGCTCGATCCCTCTTCAGCGATCTCCGGCAGTCCCGGGAAATCGTCCAACCCCAACAGGCGCAGCTCCAGGTCTGCCAGGATTTGCCGCAGCTCCCGGATCTTGCCGGGCGAGCGCGAGGCCATCACCAGGACAGGGGCAGCCATGGGCGCAGGGCCTCCTCCTGGAGGTGGAACAGCTCCTTAAGGCCCTCCTGGGCCAGGGCCAACATCTGCGGGAGCTGGTTGGCAGGAAAGGGCCCCCCCTCGCCGGTCAGTTGCACCTCGATGAGCTCGCCCTTGCCGGTGCCCACGAAGTTGGCGTCCACCGCGGCCTGGGAATCCTCTTCATAGTCCAGGTCCAGCAACAGTTGACCCCGGCAGGTGCCGGCGCTCACCGCGGCTACCTGCTCGGAAATGGGCAGGGCCGCCAGCAGGCCCTGGCGCCGCAACCCTTCCAGGGCCAGGTTCAGGGCCACGAAGGCCCCGGTGATGCTGGCGGTGCGGGTGCCGCCGTCGGCCTGCAGGACGTCGCAGTCCAGGATGACGGTGCGGGGCCCCAGGGCCTTCAGGTCCACCGCGGCCCTGAGCGAACGGCCGATGAGGCGGCTGATCTCCTGGGTCCGGCCCCCCAGTTGGCCCCGGCGGGACTCCCGCTCCTGGCGGCCGTGGGACGCCCGGGGCAGCATGGCGTATTCGGCGGTGACCCAGCCGCCGCCGCGGGCGAGACGAAAGGGCGGCACCGTCTCCAGCACCGTGGCGGCGCACAACACCCGGGTGCGGCCCCAGGTAATCAGGCAGGAGCCTTCGGCAAAATCGAGGTAACCCGGGGTGAGGCTCACCGGCCGGAGCCGGTTTGGAGCCCGTCCGCCGCTGCGGCGCATCATCTCTCTGTTTCCTGTTTCCTGTTTTCTGTCTCTGCTACAGGCCCTGGCCTTTGCCTTTCACAGAAAACAGAAAACTGCCGGTGGCAGCCTGGCTTAATCCTTAAGGGATTGGCGCAAGGTGTCGATGACCAGGTTAAAGGTGTCGCTAAAGGAGGCGGGGGAGACCCGGCCCACCTCGATGAACTTGACCACGATCTCCTTGGCCGCCTTCAGGAGCAGTTCCTCCCGGGACGGCAGGGGGGCTGATGCTGGTCGTTCCCGGCCCATGCGAGGCTCCCTTCTGCTGCGATTTTTTGGTATATTAGCAGTGATCAGTTTCGAGTTTCGAGTCTGGTAGTACAGGGTGGTCAGCCGTCAGTCTCACGGCTCAGGCTTTTTCTTAAGATAGTCTATTGGATATTTCAAGAGCTTAATTTTCTAGTAAAACTCGAAACTCGAAATTCAGGGCAACCCAATCACAGGCTGGAAGCCTGTACCACTGTCGCCCCTACGACTCGAAACTCATAAAAAATGCCCCGCGGGCCAGAAGAAGGCCGTCTTGATGGCCGGCGGGGCGGGTAAAGAAGAACCGGGTCACAGCCCTCCTCAAGGGGAAATGATAAACCAGTGACTGGGCCAAGGCAAGAGGTAAAAAGACCGCGGGCCATCCGGATTCTGTCGCCCCAGGTGGCGGCCAAGATTGCCGCGGGGGAGGTCATCCTGCGCCCCGCCGCGGTGGTCAAGGAGCTGGTGGAAAACTCCCTGGACGCCGGGGCCCGGACCCTGGTGGTGGAGATCGAAGAGGGGGGGTGCCGGCGCCTGCGGGTGGTGGACGACGGCTGGGGCATGACCCCGGAGGAGGCCCTCATGAGCCTGGAGCGCCACGCCACCAGCAAGCTCAGGGATGAGGCCGACCTCCTCAACATCACCACCCTGGGGTTCCGGGGCGAGGCCCTGCCCAGCATCGCCGCGGTGAGCCGGTTGACCCTGGTCACCTGCCCTCCGGGGGCATCCCCCGGCTTCCGGCTGGTGACCCTGGCCGGGGAAATGCAAGAATCCTCTCCCTGGGCCGGCGCCGGCGGCACCCAGGTGGAGGTCGCGGATCTCTTTTTCAATACCCCAGCCCGGCGCAAGTTCCTGAAGAGCAAAGAAGGAGAGCAGGCCTACATCGTGGAGGTGGTGCGCCACCTGGCCCTGGGGTATCCGGAGGTCCATTTCACCCTGAAGACGCCAACCAGGGTGCTGCTAACTGCCGCGGGCCCCCAGGAGCTGCCAGCCCGGGTGGCGGCCCTCTACGGCGCCGAGGTGGCGGCGCGGATGCTGCCGGTATCCCTCGGGACCAGCCCCTTGCAGGTCAATGGGCTAATCAGCGACCCGGATTTTTCCCTGGCCAGCTCCCGCTTCCAGGTCTTCCTGGTGAACCGCCGGGTGGTACAGGACCGCATTCTGGGGGCGGTCCTGAAAGAGGTGTTCGCCGGCCTGCTGCCCCGGGGGCGCCATCCGGCGGCGGTGCTCCACCTGACGCTCCCCGCCCCGGATTTGGACGTCAACGTCCACCCGGCCAAGGCCGAGGTGCGCTTTCAAGATCCGGGCCGGATCTACGCCCTCCTGCTGGCGGCCCTGCGTCAGGCCTTGGGGCCACTCTCCGGGGCGGCTCCCGGATACCGGGTGACCTTGCAGCCCGACTTCCCGCGGGCGGCCGAGGCCTCACTCCTGGAGTCGTCCCCGACCCCCTGGGGATCGGCGACCCCCTGGCCTCCGCCGCCGGCGCCGGCGCCGGGGGCGACGCCGTCCCCGGCCCCCCGCTCCTGGCGCTTCCAGGACCTTAAGGTCATCGGCCAGTTGAAGAACACCTATATCCTGGCCCAGTCCCCGGAGGGCCTGGTCCTCATCGACCAGCACGCGGCCCACGAACGCGTTCTCTATGAATCCCTGAAGGCCAGGGGCCCGGGGGCCGCCCGCCAGGCGCTGCTCTTCCCCAAGGTGGTGGAGGTTCCCGCCGCCCAGGCCGATTGGGTCCGGGAGCACCTGGAGGTCCTGGCCCAGGCGGGCCTGGGCCTCTCGGACTTTGGTGGGGCCAGCTTTCTGATCACCGCGGCCCCGGCCTTTCTCAGCCACGCCGACCTGGAGGCGGTGGTGGCCGAGGCGGTGGAGGTCTTGTCCCCCTTGAAGGGCGGCGCCTCGCCCCAGGCGATCCGGGAGCAGGCCTGCCAGTTCATGGCCTGCCGGGGGGCCCTCAAGGCGGGAGACCCCATGAAGGAGGAGGCCGTTCAGGCATTGCTGGCCCAATTGGATGAAATCCCGGTATCCTCCCACTGCCCCCACGGCCGCCTGCTGTGGCGCCTGATCCCCTACGGCGACATCCACCAGAGCTTCCGCCGCCCCAAATGATGCGGTTTCCGGTTTTCGGTGGCAACCCTGGCATGGTTGCTTTTGGATATAATTTAGGCTCATGACCAGGTCGAGAAATAATAAAAATTATCCTCCGGTAGCGGTGTTACTGGGCCCCACTGCGGTGGGCAAGACCGCCATCGCCCTGGAATTGGCCCGCAGGCTGGGGGCGGAGATCGTCAACGCCGACTCTCTCCAGGTCTACCGCGAGCTTAATATCGGCACCGCCAAGCCCAGCCCGGCGGAACGCCTCCTTGTGCCCCATCACCTGGTGGACGTGGCCGCCCCCCCGGAACCTTATGACGCGGCCCGCTACTCCCGGGAGGGCCGGGCCGTGCTGGCCGCCCTCCACGCACGAGGCATACCGCCCCTGGTGGTGGGGGGCAGCGGCCTCTATCTCAAGGCCCTTCTCTATGGCCTCTTTGAGGAGGGCTCGCCCCGGGGGGAAATCCGGCTGCGCCTGAAGAGGGAGCTTACCGATCTGGGGCCCCTCCTCCTGCACCGGCGCCTGGCGGCTCTGGACCCGATCACCGCCGGCCGCCTGCACCCCCACGACCGCTACCGGATCCTCCGGGCCCTGGAGGTTATGGAGGCCAGCGGGCGGCCCCTCTCGGAACTTTTCCAGGCCCATCGCTTCCGGCACTGCCCCTACCGCATCCTGAAGCTGGGCCTCAGGCTTCCCCGGGAGGAACTTAAGTCAAGGATCGCCCTGCGCCTGAAGGCCATGCTGGCCCAGGGACTTCTTCAGGAGGTGGAGGAGCTGCTGCGGCGTTATCCCCCGGACCTGAAGCCCTTGCAGTCCCTGGGCTACCGGCACTTGCGCCAATACCTCAAGGGGGAGCGGTCCTGGGAGGAGTCCATCGCTGCACTTGAGGTGGACACCCGGCGCTATGCCAAGCGCCAGCTCACCTGGTTCCGGGCCGACCCGGAGATCAACTGGTTTCATCCGGATCAACTGGAGGAGATGGCAGCCGCGCTGGCAGGGTTCTTCGCCGTATAGGGGCGGGTTTAAAACCCGCCCCTACGGACTGGGGGGATGTCCGGCCGCCCCGGCCATTCTCCTTGCATCAGCGGCGCAAATGCGCTAACTTTTAAACGATTGGCGTCAGTCCTGAAGCGGCGGCACGCGGCCCCGGCCCAGGCCCCATGGGGCTAATTATCCCGAGTGAGGGGGGATGGCCGCCATGGCGGAATTCCCCAAACTCGAAACTTGAAACTCAAAATTGGGCGACTCAATCACAGGCTGGAAGCCTGTGCCACTGTCGCCCCTACAGCTCAAACTCAGATATGTGGCTCTATCTCAGCAAAAGATTACTGTTGATGATTCCCATGCTCCTGGGCATCACCCTGGTCTCCTTCCTGGTGATCCACCTGGCCCCGGGCACCCCCACGGAGTTGCAGACCACCATGAACCCCAAGGCGTCGGTAGAGGCCCAGAAGCGCCTGCGGGAGCTCTACGGTCTGGACCAGCCCTTGCAGGTGCAGTACTGGGAATGGCTTAAACGCATCAGCCGCCTGGACTTCGGCCGCTCCTTCTCCCCGGATCGGCGTCCGGTGTGGGACAAGATCCGGGAGCGCATCGGCGTCACCCTGGGTCTCAATCTCCTGAGCCTGCTGATCATTTTGACGGTGGCCTTGCCCTTGGGGGTGCTGGCCGCCCAGCGGGCCCATTCCTGGTTCGACAAAGGCACCACCCTGTTGGTCTTTTTCGGCTTCGCCATGCCTTCCTTCTGGCTGGCCTTGCTGCTGATGCTGTTCTTCGGGGTCTACCTGGACTGGCTGCCCATCTCCGGCCTCACCTCCCTGGGCTTCTCCCATCTTTCCTTCTGGGAAAAGTTTAGGGACCTGGGGGCCCACGTCACCCTGCCGGTACTGGGGTCCGCCTTCTTGGGCCTGGCCGGCGTGTCCCGCTACATGCGGGGCAGCATGCTGGAGGTGATTGGCCAGGACTACATCATCACCGCCCGGGCCAAAGGGCTGCCGGAGCGGGTGGTCATCTTCAAGCACGCCCTGCGCAATGCCTTGCTGCCGGTGATCACCATATTGGGGTTCAGCCTGCCGGGCCTCATTGGCGGCAGCGTCATCTTCGAAACCATCTTCGCCATTCCCGGCATGGGGCAGTTGCTTTGGTGGGCGGTGATGGCCCGGGATTATCCGGTGGTGATGGGAGAGCTGGTCATAGTAGCCTTCCTCACCCTGCTGGGCAACCTGCTGGCGGACCTGGCTTACGGACTGGCGGACCCGCGGATCAGGATGGGATGATCATGAGAATCAGCGAATCCTGGGTTCGTCTCTGGCACAACCGCCTGGCCATAAGCGGCCTGGTCCTGGTCCTGGGCCTGTTTGCCGTGGCCCTGCTGGCCCGCTGGCTGGCCCCCTACGACCCCGACTTTATTGACCTGAAGCAGGTGCTCATGCCTCCCAGCCCGGCCCACCTGCTGGGCACCGACACCCTGGGCCGGGATGTCTTGAGCCGCATCATCTTCGGCGCCCGGGTCTCGCTGCTGGTGGGCTTTGTGGCGGTGGGGATCGCCACCCTGATCGGCGTGCTGGTGGGGGCCCTGGCGGGTTACTACGGCGGGGTGCTGGACCAGATCCTTATGCGCCTGGTGGACCTGATGCTCTGTTTCCCCACGATCTTCCTGATCCTGGCGGTGATCGCGGTGCTGGGGCCCAGCATCTGGAACATCATGGCGGTCATCGGCCTCACCGGTTGGATGGGGGTGGCGCGGCTGGTACGGGCGGAGTTTCTCTCCCTGCGGGAGCGGGAATTCGTGGTGGCGGCCAGGGCCCTGGGAGCCTCGGATGTCCGCCTCATCTGGCGGCACCTGCTGCCCAACGCCCTGACCCCGGTGATGGTCTCCGCCACCCTGGGGGTGGCCGGGGCCATCCTGGTGGAGAGCTCCCTGAGCTTCCTGGGCCTGGGGGTGCAGCCCCCCACCCCCAGTTGGGGCAACATGCTCACCATGGGCAAGGACAACATCGAGATCGCCTGGTGGCTCTCGGTCTTTCCCGGCCTGGCGATCCTGGTGACGGTGATGAGCTACAACCTCCTGGGCGAAGGCATCCGGGAGGCCATTGACCCGCGCCTGCGGGACTGATTTCCGGGGCGCCGGACCTGTTTGCTAACCCCTTAAATAATCCACTTCTCCGGGTTACCCCTTCGCTGGCCCCAGAGGAATTTGGGCCGCCAGGGGCGAGCTGCCGAAAAATCCGCCATCAGTCCCGAAATATCCGGGGATATTATTTGACAAGCGGAGAATAGTAATTATCTTAATAGTGTAAGGGCGGCTCACACTAACCAAATTCGGCATCTTAACCTTAAGGGAGAGCGATATGAAACGGACGCAGATGAAAGTCATTTGCCTGGCGTTGGTCCTGGCCCTGTGCGGGGCGGGGATGGCCTTGGCCGCGGATGAAAGCAAGGCCTTGAGTGACAGCTATACCCTGATCTCTCAAGGAAAATACGCCCAGGCCCAGAAACTGTTGGATGGGGTCCTGGCCAAGGACCCCGGCAACCCTCTGGCCCTGAATAATCTGGCCGCGGTGATGGTCGGCATGAAAAAATTCGATAAGGCCGATACCTATTTGAATCAGGCCCTACCCAAGGCCCAAGGCTACATGGTTGAGGTCAACCGGGTGTGCACCGTGGGCAACATCTGCATCGCCCTCAGCCCGGTCACCGGAAAGACGGGCAATCAGGAGCTGGCCCCTTTAATCAAGATGAACATCGAGATGGTCAAAGGGATGATGGAATCAAGTCCCATCCCCGGCAAGGGCCTTAGATAAACGATCCTTAAACTGCCGCCCCCTTTTGGCCCCTTCCCGGGGCCTTTTTTTTGGGAGGGGTTCGGTTTTCGGTAAAGGCTGGAAGCGGGCGCTGGGGGCGGGGGAGATTGACAGTGGTACTCAGCCCCCTTATTTTTAAAGAACGTCCCCGTGAAAGTGAGGGAGAGAGATGAGGCTTCCCCGGCTAACCGTTCTGCCGCTCCTGGTGAGCCTGCTCCTGGCCTGGGCCACTTCTGCCCAGGGGCAGGGTGACCAGGCCAAGATCCAGCAGATGCTGATGGAGAGCTATGATCTTCTGGAGGCGGGCAAGCTGGACCAGGCCAAGTCCATCTTCGAAAAGCTTCTGCAGCAGGACCCCGATAACCCCCTGGTCCTGAATAATCTCGCGGCCGTCATGGCGAAGGAGCAGAAGTATGGGGAGGCCCTGAACTACCTGGAGAAGGCCCTGCCCCGGGCCCGGGGCTACCGGGTGAAGGTGAACCGGGTGTGCGGTGGGGAGGGCCTCTGCCTGGCCTTCCGCCCTGCCGAGGAGGTTTACGGCGATCAGGAGCTGGCGCCCCTGGTGCAATTGAACCTCGAGATGGTAAAGGCCAGGCTGGCGACCAGGAAGTGAAGAGGGATGGGGTACGGCTATTTTTTCCCCCGGGCCTCGTCGGCCCTCAGCCTTTCCTTCAGGTAGGGAACCAGCAGTGGCGAGCCGGGTTGATCCAGGAGCATTTTCCAATAAACCGCGGCCGCCGGATAGTCGCCGGCCTGCTCCAGGAGTAAGGCCAGGCGCTGGCTGATCTCGCTGCTTAAGGGCCCGGGGAGCTGCGAATGTGCGGCCTTCAAGGCTGCCGCCGCCTTTTTATAGTCGCCCAGCCCCTCGTAGCAGTAACTGAGACTTTCGTTGAGCAAGGCATCCCAGGCGGGGTCGCCGCTATGGAGCAGGGATGCGTAGGCCTTGGCGGCCTCGGGGTAATTTTTCAGGTGGTACAGGAGATTGGCCCGCAGCAACTGGGCCTCTCGAGCCCCGCGGCTGCCGGGGTAGTCCCGGACCACCCGCTCCAGGGCCTGGGCGGCCTCGGACCCGGCCTCTCCGGTCAGACTGGGACGCAGCTGTGCCAGGGCGGCGGCGGCCTGCTTTTCCTGGCGCCCCTTAATGCCGGCGTGGATGGCCCAGGCGGCCAGGGCCAGCGAAACCAGCGCCAGACCCAGGGCCAGCCACTTCCAGCGGAGTTTCCCCTGCTCCAGCAAGCGTTGGGCCAGGTTTAAGACCTCTTCAGGATTTTCCAACAGCGAGCGGCGCCGGGCGCTGATTTTGGCCATCGGGCTCTCCTATGGGGCAGTTTTCCGTTTTCTGCTTTCGGTTTTCTGTTTCAGATTCTCCAACAATTCCCGCCCCCGGCGGCCGTGGCCCAGGAAGGTGAGTTGCCGCTGGCTCTCGTTGAGGATGGCCAGCCGCACTTCCAGGTAGTCCCGGGGAAGCAGCCCGGCCAGGCGCTGGGCCCATTCCACCGCCAGCACCAGCTCCCCGGAGAGATACTCCTCCAGGTCCGGCAGCAGCTCGGCGGGGAGGTCCTCCAGGCGGTACAGGTCCAGGTGTACCAGCAGCGCCCGGCCGGGGTACTCATGGACCAGGGTGAAGCTGGGGGAGGCCACCGCCACCGAGGCCGGCACCCCCAGACCCTGGGCCAGGCCATGGACGAACTCGGTCTTACCGCTGCCCAGTTCGCCATTCAGGGCGATGATATCCCCCGGGGCCAGCCGGGCTGCCAAGCGGGCCGCCAGGCTCCTGGTCTCCCGGGGTGAGTTGGTCACATACTCAAGGGGCCTCACCGGCCCCCTCATCGGCCCACTCCCGGGCCAGGGCCCGGACCAGGTCCATCTTGCCGATAATCCCCACGATCTTTCCCGCCTCCAGCACCGGCAGGGTGTGCACCTTCTGCCTGTCCATCAGGGCGGCGAGCCGGGGCACCGGGGTGTCCGGGGAGACGGTCACCGGCTTGGGGCTCATGATGTCGCCCACGGTGGCGCCCAGCATCTTCTCCAGCTTGCGGAAGAGATGGGACGGGACCTGCAGATAGAGGTGGAAGTCCAGGATATTAAGGGCCGGAGGCAACTCCAATTCCTGGGCCCGCTCCACCAGGTCGCTCTGGGTGACGATGCCCACCAGGCGGCCGTCGGCGTCCACCACTGGCACTCCGCTGATATTCTTACCCACCAGGGTCTTGGCCAGATCGCTCACCAGGGTCTGCGGGGAGACGGTGAGCACCGGTTGCGTCATGATATCACGCGCTTGTAGCATATGCCTTCCTCAACGAGGGGGATAAAGCCCCGGGCGAATTGGCCCAACACCTCGGGGAACAGCGAAAGCAGATCTCCGGCCACCAGGCCCCGGGGTCCGTGTCGGGCGGTGAACCAGTCGGCGCTAAGGCCGTGGAGGTAGACCCCCAGGCGGGCTGCATCCCAGGCAGAGAGCCCCTGGGCCAGGAAACCGCCGATGAGGCCGGTGAGGACGTCGCCGGTACCGCCGCTGGCCAGGGCCGGGTTGCCGGTGGGGTTAAGGCTGAGGCGGCCGTCCGGGGCGGCCACCAGGGTCTGGGCCCCTTTGAGGACCAGCACCGCCCCGTATTGGCCGGCGGTCTCCCGGGCCAGCGCCAGCCGCCGGGATTGCACCTCCTGCGTGGAGCAGCCCAACAGGCGGGCCAGTTCCCCGGGATGGGGGGTGAGAATGCGAGGGCCGGCGGCCCCCAGGTTTTTGATTTTTTTGGTTTTTTTTGTTAGTGGCAGACCAGGGGGGTCCCCGGCGAGGGCGTTGATCCCGTCGGCGTCCACCACCATAGGGCGATCCAACCGCTGCACCAGGGTCCGCACCAATTCTCGGGTCTCCGGGTGGGTTCCCAGGCCCGACCCCAGGGCCAGGGCGGCGCAACCCCTGGCAAAGGCCTCAATGGGCTCCAGGGCCTGGCGCCCCAATGCCCTGGCCCCTTCGGCCTGGGGCAGGGGCAGGGTCATGGCCTCGGTGATCTTCACCTCCATAATGTCGTTGAGGCTCTGGGCGACGCCTAAGGTCACCAGGCCGGCCCCGGCCCGGAGCCCTCCCCGGCAGGCCAGGGCTGCCGCCCCGGTCTTGCCCTCCGAGCCGGCCAGCACCAGGAGATGGCCGAAGGTCCCCTTGTGGCTGTCCCAGGGGCGGGAAGGCAGCAGTCCCCGCAGTTCCCCGGCCTCGGCCATCGAAACCTTCGCCTCCCGGGCCAGGTCCGGCGGGATGCTGAGGTCCACCTGCCACAGGCGGCCCACATAGTCCCGCCCCGGGGCCACGATCTGGCCGATTTTCGGCCAGCCATAGGTCACGGTGACGTCAGCCTGGACCGCCACCCCCAGCGCCTCCCCGGTGTCGGCTGACAAGCCGCTGGGGATATCCACCGCCAGGACCTGCCGCTTAAGGTGATTGACCTGGTGGATGAGGCTGGCCAGCAGGCCGGTCACCGGGGAGTTGAGACCGGTGCCCAGGAGGGCGTCGACGATAAGGCCGGCCCGGGCCAGGCGGTCAAGGGCCGCCTGGAGATGGGATTCCTCCAGGACCTCCACCACCTCCAGCCCCTGGTGGGCCAGGATTTCCAGGTTCACCCGGGCGTCGCCCCCCACCTGGTCCCGCCGGCCCAGTAAGAAAACGGCCACCGGGATCCCGGCGTTGGCCAGGTAGCGAGCCACCACGAAGCCGTCGCCGCCGTTGTTGCCCCGGCCGGCCAGCACCGCTACCTCCCCGGATAGCTCGGGAAATTCCCGCCGGAGCACCTGATAGGTGGAGCGCCCGGCATTCTCCATCAAAACCAGGGAGGGGATCCCCACTTCGGCAATGGCTCGCCGATCCAACTCCCGCATCTCGGCAGCAGTGAGCAGTTTCATGGCTCTCGCCTCATCAGGAAATTTTACCGGCTAAGATAACACACCTGCGGGGGGATTACCAGGGTGAGGAGGAGGGGGCCTGGAAACCCACGGCCCGGCAGTAGTGTCCGATACCAAAATTGCATGGAGACGCTTACATTATCTGGCAGTTAAACTCTAGACCATTGTAATTTCAACGCTATCAACATATTATACCGATGCTCACCAAACCCCCTCTCCCCTGCGAGGGGAGTTTTTTGTAGGGGAAGGGTGAGCGGTGGCTTCGCCGACCGTCCATCCCCGCCTCACCCTGCCCTTTCCCCCCAAGGGGGGGAGAGGGAAAAAGCTGGCAAATTCGCTGAAATGATTAGCTGTCAGGAATGCCTAAGTTCAAACAGATCTCTACTGCCTGCCGCTTAGCAAAAACCTCGCCTGACACTACTGCGGGTCGGATGGATTTGGTCCAGGGCCATGACAAATCTAGTTGAAGGTGCTAAACTTATCTTTGGAGGAATTTTGGCCTGGCGGATAAGCTTATTGACTCAGGGCTGCGGATTAGTTAAATTTCTTAAGATAAGGTAACGGATCCTTTTTGGTTATCATCGATTATCAGGCGGGCAATCTCACCAGCGTGGTCAACTCCTTCCAGGCCCTGGGGATGGATGGCCGGGTGACCCAGGATGCAGCCGAGGTGGCGGCCGCCGACCGGGTGGTGTTCCCCGGGGTGGGAGCGGCCGGTAAGGCCATGGCTACCCTGCGGGAGCTGGGCCTGGACCGGGCCTTGCAGGAGAGCTTCCGGAAAGGCACTCCCATCTTGGGCATCTGCCTGGGAGCCCAGATCATCCTGGAATACAGCCAGGAAAACGAGACCCCCTGTCTGGGGTTGCTCCCGGGCCGCACCCGGGTGCTGCCCGGGCAGCCAGGGTTGAAGATTCCCCACATGGGCTGGAACCGCGTCCGCTTCCTCAAGCCGCATCCGGTGTTTCAAGGGTTGCCGGAGGAGGCCGAATATTACTTTGTCCACAGTTACTATCCGGAGCCGGCAGAGAAGGCCATGGTTCTGGGGGTTACCGAGTACGCTCTCCCCTTTCCCAGCGTCCTGGGGTGGCACTCGCTGGTGGCTACCCAGTTTCACCCGGAAAAAAGCGGCCGTTTTGGGCTGAAAATCCTGGAAAATTTCCTGGCCTGGGACGGCGCCGATGCTGAGTAAAAGGATCATTCCCTGCCTGGATGTCCGGGATGGCCGCACTACCAAAGGCATCAAGTTCCGCAACAACGTGGACGTCGGCGATCCGGTGGCCATGGCCCGGCTCTATTATGAAGCCGGAGCCGACGAACTGGTCTTTTATGATATTACCGCCTCCAGCGACCGCCGGGAGATTATGATCGAGGTGGTGCGCCGGGTAGCCGCCGAGATTTTCATTCCCTTCTCGGTGGGCGGCGGCATCCGCAACCTCAACGACATGCGGGCCGTGCTCCTGGCCGGGGCGGAAAAGGTGAGCGTCAACACCGCCGCCATTCAGAATTCCCACCTCATCAGCCAGGGGGCCCGGGCCTTCGGCAGCCAGTGCGTCGTTTTGGGGATGGATGTCAAAAAGGTGGGGGTCTCGGAGGCCATCCCTTCGGGGTACGAGATGGTGATCCATGGGGGCCGCACCCCCACGGGCCTCGACGCCCTGTGGTGGGCAAAGGAAGGCGAACGCCTGGGCGCCGGGGAGATTTGCCTCAATTCCATCGATGCCGACGGTACCCAGGCCGGATATGAGCTGACCCTGACCCGGATGATTTCCCAGGCCGTGTCCATCCCGGTCATCGCTTCCGGCGGGGCCGGCACCCCGGAGCATCTCTATGCAGTCTTGACCCAGGGCCGGGCCGACGCGGCCCTCATTGCCTCCATGGTCCATTACGAGAATTACACTATCAAAGGAATCAAGCAATATCTCCAGAAGCGCGGGATCCCCGTAAGGCTCGCCTGGTAACGGGCGGCCTTTCCTCGATCCGGGAAGCCAACAGTGAGCGATCAGTACGAACTGGAAATTTCTGAGTGTCCGGAAGAGCTGACGGAGATCCTGGAACCGGAGGTAGCCCCGGAAATAGAGGAGAAGGAAGAACCGGAGGCGGTCCTTCCCATCCCCGCGGATCTCGACCTGGTGCAGCGTTACATCAGGGAGGCGAACCGCTTTGCCCTCCTGACCCCGGGGGAGGAAAAGGCCTTGAGCAGCCGGTTTCGCGAGACCGGGGACCCAGAGGCCGGCTCCCACTTAATCACCAGCAACCTCCGCCTGGTGATCAAGATTGCCCTGGAGTTTCAACAATATTGGATGAAGAACCTCCTGGACCTGATTCAGGAAGGCAACATCGGCCTGATGCACGCCATCAAGAAGTTCGATCCCTACCGCGGCATTAAGCTCTCTTATTACGCCTCTTTCTGGATCAAGGCCTATATCCTTAAATTCATCATGGACAACTGGAAACTGGTGAAGATCGGCACTACCCAGTCGCAACGCAAGCTCTTTTACAACCTGAAACGGGAGAAGGAAAAGCTCCGGGCCCTGGGCTTCGAGCCCGGTCCCAAGCTACTGGCCGACGCCCTCAAGGTACGGGAGGAAGAGGTTATCGAAATGGACCAACGCCTGGGAGGCTGGGAGCTTTCTTTGGACGCTCCCCTGAAGGAAGGCTCCGACGAATACCACAAGAACTTCCTCCCTGCTTCGGAGCCCCAGGTGGAGGAGATCCTGGCCCAGGCGGAGCTGAAAGACCTGTTCCGCCAAAAGCTCTCCCAGTTCCGTCTGGAACTCAACGACAAAGAGCTGGATATCCTGGACTTGCGCCTGCTGGCGGAGAAGCCCCTGACCTTGCAGGAGATCGGCGCCCGGCATCGGATCTCCCGGGAACGGGTGCGTCAGATCGAAGACCGGTTGATTAAAAGACTGCGGCAATTCCTCAAGTCAGAAATCTCCGATTGGGAAGATTACCGCAATCCCCTGGGTGATTGACTCCGGGGTCTGGGGGGAGGTAGTTTGGCGGCATCGATAGCCACTGGTCAAACCTGTATGGTCCAACGCAGACGAACTTTTAGGGCCAGGGCCGGGCTGGCGATCCTGAGCCTCGGGCTGGCCTTGAGCTTGAGCGGCTGCGCCAGCCTTGGCCTGGGCCCCGGAGCAGCCTCCCCGGAGGAAACCTCCAAGGGCCTGGCCTATTACAACTATCTCCAGGCCCAACAAATGCTGCTGGCGGAAGATGAACCCGGGGCCATCCGGGAATATGAGGAAGCCCTCAAACAAGACCCCGGATCGGCCCGCCTGGAACTGGAGCTGGCTTCCCTTTATCAGCGCCAGGGGGACGTCAAAAAGGCCCTGGCTCACGTGGAAAAGGCTCTGAAGCTGGATCCCCAACAACAGGAGGCCTATTTCCTGCTGGCCGGCCTGCACGTGGGCCTCAACCAACTGGATGAGGCCATCCGGGGGTACGAACATATCCTGGTATTGGACCCGGAAAACCGGGAAGCCCGTCTGTTCCTGGCCACCCTCTATGCCCAGCAGGGCCGCTTTCCCCAGGCCATCCGCACCATCCAGGAGATTCTGCGCCTGGAGCCGGAATCGGTGGTGGGCCATTATTACCTTGGCCGCTTCTTCCTGGCAACCAACCACCTGGGGGAGGGGAAACAGGAACTCAACAAGACCCTGAGCCTGGACCCCCAGTTCGTGCCGGCTATTTTCGATCTGGCATCGATCCTGGAAAGGGAAAAACAGTTCAACCGGGCCCTGGCCATGTACCGCCGGGTCTTGCGCTCTCAGCCCAACAACCCCCGGGCCTGGGCCAACATCGGCCGCCTGCTTTTGATCCTCAACCGCTACGGCGAGGCCCAGAAGGCCTTCGCCACGGTCAAGGGATTTGAGAAAAACGACCCCTCGGCCCGCTTCAATGTCGGGGTTATCTTCCTGGAACAGAAACTCCCGGACGACGCCATCAAGGAATTTCGGCCTCTGCTGGCCAATCCCCATTTCCAGGATCGGGCCCATTATTATATTGCCCTGGCCCTGGAGGAAAAGGGCGATAACCGGGGAGCTCTCCGGGAATATCAATTGGTGGGCCACGAGTCGGAGCAATTCATCCTGGCCCGCCTTCGCATGGCCTACCTGCAGTATCAGCAGGGGGACAAGGAGCGGTCTCGCCAAATCCTGGAGGACCTCCGGAAACTGGCCCCGGACCGGGAGGAGGTCTATCTCACCAGTTCCTACTTTTATGAAGAAGAAGGCCTTTGGGACCAGGCCATCGAGGTCCTCAAGCAAGGGCTGGACAAGGTGGAGCGCCCCGAGGAAATCTATTTCCGGCTGGCGATGATCTACGAAAAGAAGCAGGAGCGGAACGAAAGTATCATCTATATTAAAAAGGTCCTGGAGATTAACCCGGATAACTCCGACGCCCAGAATTTTCTGGGCTACACTTATGCCGAGCAAGGAGTCAACCTGGATGAGGCGGAACGATTAATCCTGGCCGCCCTGCAAGCCAAGCCCGACAGCGGCCAGATCATCGACAGCCTGGGATGGGTCTATTACAAGAAGGGGCAATTGGACAAGGCCCTGGTGGAACTGGAACGGGCCCATCGTCTAATGCCCCAGGATGGCACCGTGACTGAACATCTGGCCGACGTCTACTTGCGTCTGCGACGCAACCGGGAGGCGCTGCGACTCTACCGCCGGGCCCTGGGGCAGGAGGATGCCAATCCCGGAGAACTGCGCAAGAAAATCGACAACCTGGAGCATTTGCTGCAGGGATCGGTCCTGTGAAATCCGGCGGGATGGCCCGGCTGGTAGTGCTGGCGCTCCTGGCCTGGCTGGGGCTGGCCGGCTGCCGCGCCCTGCCCCCGGCGCCGCCGCCCGCCGTCCTGTCCGCCGAGGAAGTCCTGGCCCGGCTCCATAACCGGCAACAGGCCCTGGAATCTTTACAGGCCCGGGGCCGCATCACCTTCCTGAGCCCGGAGCGCAACTACTCCGGTACCATCCTGATCAAGGCCCGCCGCCCGGAGAGCCTCCGGGTGGACATCCTGGATCTCCTGGGACGCACCCTCTTGGGCTTTGCCACCGACGGCAGCCGGGTCCAGGTATTGTCCCCCCATGAGGGGAAGCTGTTCCTCGGGCCGGCCACCCCCCGAAATCTGGCGGTCTTTATCCCCCCGGCGGTACCCCTGTCCCAGGCGGTGCCGCTGCTGGCGGGGGCCCTGCCCCTGAGCCCGGGCCCCCCGGCCCGGTTTGATTACGATACCGCTACCGGCCGTTACCTGCTGGAATGGCGCCAGGGCGGCAGGCTTCAGGAGCGCCTTTGGGTGGCGGGCCAGGGTCTTTACCCGGTGCAGGAGGAATACTTCCTGGGCCAAAGCCAGCCGCGTTTCACCCTGAAGCTGGCGGACTTCGGCGAGGCGGGGCCGGATTTGCCCGGCCAGATTATCCTCCAAACCGAAACCCCCAAGATGGAATTGCGCCTGGCCTATAAGGAACTGCGCCTCAACCCGCCCTTGAGTCCGGCTGATCTGACCCTGGCGCCGCCTCCCGGGGTAGCGGTGGTTCAACTCCCTTAAGAGACGGTCGACGTCCTGTTTTATGTTTGTTGGGCAGGCTGCAGTGATCGCCTTCGGCTGGGCGGCCAGGAACGGCCGCCCCATCAGGATTTCATTCTTGGGGAAAATGTAGCCGCAGGCACTTACAAAAAACCAAAAAAACCAAAAACCTGCGTCGCGGCTAAGCTGACTTCCGGGAGGGTTTGCGGGGCCATGAAATTCCTGGTGGACCAGCCCCTGGGCGGCCTGGCCAAGTGGCTGCGGTTTTGCGGCTTCGACGCCGACTGCCGCCGCCTGGCGCCCCATGGCCCCGGCTCCCTGCCGCCGCCGGACCTGGACACCTTTATCCTGACCCGCCAGGAGCCCCTGAAACAACTGGAGCGCCCGGACCTGCTGTTCATCAGGGCCGTCTCCCCCGAGACCCAACTCCAGGAAGTGCTGTCCCTTCTCAAGGTCGCCCCCCGGCAGCTCAAGCCCCTGAGCCGCTGCAGCCGCTGCAACCAGAGGCTCAGCCCCATCCCCCGGGAGCAGGCCCAGGGCCGGGTGCCGGAGCACGTCTTCCACTACCATGACCAGTTCTTCGAGTGCCGCCGTTGCCGACGCCTCTTCTGGCCCGGGAGCCACCTGCCCGCCATCCTCAAGACCCTGGAGACCACCCTGGAGGACTAGCTTAAGCTATCTGCTTTCGGATTATTGGCAAAGACCAACTGGCAACGGCCGCCAAATCGCCCGCTCCGCCGCCACCTCAGCCGGGCTGCCATTTTGCCGCTTTGCCGATTGCAATCTCTTAAGCCGGTCCTATATTGATATAAATGAGAATGATCCGGGGAGCGATGAAGGCTGGGGCCCTGCACCCCTAACTCAGTCCCGAAGTTCTTGCCCCCGGTATCACCAAGGAGGAACCGATGAGCACCGAATCTAAAGATAATCCGGCCCGAGCCATTTGCACCGGTTGCTGGTGCCACCTTTGGACCTTCACGGCGAACACCGCCCGACGGGCCCGGATCCTGGGCCGCTATACCCTGGCCTGCTGGCAGCAGCAAAAGATCAGGAAAGCCACCCGCCTCCTGGGCGAAAAGACCTTTCAGGCCCTGGAGCGGGGGGAGGCTAATCCCCTGGCGGCCCCTGAAGTGAGTGAGGCGGTGCAAAAGGCCAAGGACTTGAAGGAACTCAAAGAGAAGAATTACCTGGCCATCGCCGCCATCCGGGAGAAGATTCGCTCCTCCTGTGTCATTGCCACCCCGGAGAAACCGGGGGGCGTGGAGGATAATCCTCCGCTGCCGTGAGCCGCGGCCAGCGGCCGGCTTCCGCCCTATCACTACCCTAAGGCCCGCCCGCTTTTGACCCCGGGCGCGCCGAGGGACAGTTTGCGGTTTTCGGTTTTCGGAAGCACCAGAAAGGGGAATAGCTCATGCAATGCGCTAAGTGTAAGTTTTGGAGATCCAAAGAAGGCTTTGGCGAAGGATTTGGGGAATGCCATCGCTATGCTCCCAGGCCGTTATGGGGGAGAAGGCCGCCGGATATCATCTCCTGGCCCATAATCCACAAAGACGATTTTTGTGGAGATTTTGGCGCCCTGATAAATACCTGAGATCATCTGAGCAGCCTTTGCTGCTGCTGTCCAAAAGAGATTTTGGGTGCATCTCCTCCCCGGCCTAACCTTAAAAGTTCCCGCTGTGGGTAACTGAATTTACTTGCGGAAGCACCTTAACAGTTCCACCCAACCCAGGGGCGGGTTGAAACTGCCCCGGGGGCATTCCTTCGGCCTGCTCTTATATATATTGTTTCCGAAAACCGAAAACCGTCCTTAAGTGGCGCCGCACTCCGCCGGGCTGCCGCCAAGTTTCTCCAGGGCGTGGGGCAGGGCGGGAAGGATGGCGGCCAGGTTTTCCCGGGCCCCCTTGGGGCTGCCGGGGAGGTTGACGATCAGGGTGCAGCCCCGGAGCACCGCCACCCCCCGGGAGAGCATGGCGTGGGGGGTCTGGGCCAGGCCGGCGGCCCGCATGGCCTCGGGCAGGCCCGGCACCTGCCGCTGGGCCACCGCCAGGGTGGCCTCCGGGGTGAGGTCCCGGGGGCTCAGGCCGGTGCCGCCGGTGGTGAGGATCAGGTCCAGCCGTTCCCGGTCGCACCAGGCCAGCAGTTGGGCGGTGATGGCCTCCAGCTCGTCGGGGACCACGGCGGTGGCAGCCACCTGGAAATCTGCGGCCGGCAGCAACCGGGCCAGCTCCGGCCCGGAGGCGTCGTGGCGCTCCCCGGCGTGCCCCTTATCGCTGACCGTCAGAATCCCTACCCGGAACATCTTATAAAACACCTCGATGAGATCCCCCGGCTTCACCAGACCTTCCTTCAGCACCCGGGCGAAGACTCCTTCCCGGGGCATGACGCAGTCCCCCACCTGCTCTCGGATGGCGCAGCCTTTATGGCAGGCCTTGCCGATCTGGGTGATCTCCAGCAGCGCCTGCGTACCCACCTGGAGGCGGGTCCCCACCGGCAGGGACATCACTTCCAGGCCGTCCACCGTCAGGTTTTCGGCAAAATCCCCCGGGGCGACCGCGGCGCCCATGGCCACCATCTTGTGGATGCTGGCAAGGGACAGCAGGCTCACCTGGCGGCAGCCGCCTTCGGCGTGGGCGTCGCCTTCCAGGCCGTGCTCCGCCAGCAGGCGGGCCGCCGGCACGTTGTGTTTTACTACACCTTTGCGGTCGCTGAGGGAGACGGCGACAATCCGGCCTGGGGCGATGCGGGGGGATATCATGGTTTTATCTCAGGCAAAGACGCCAAGACGCCGGGGATGATCTCCCCCTGGTTTCCAAGCTAAGCTGGGGAACCAGGAAATTAAAGCACAGGCGGGACGCCTGTGCCACTTTCAAAAATATATGGGGTTGGGGGAAGGGGTTTGGGGGAGGCTGGCAAGTGGGCCCTCGGCCCCTGGCCCCCTCCCTCAGATATCCTTTCCTTCCTACTCCTTCTCCCTCGCGGCCCTGGCCTCGGCGATGACCTTTTCCGCCAGGTGCGGCGGCACCTCCTCGTAGTGGTCGAACTCCACGGTATAGCTGCCCCGGCCGCCGGTTTTGGAGATCAGGTCCGGGGCGTAGAGGAGCACCTCCGCCATGGGGACGTGGGCTGAGATCACCTGCAGCCGGCCCTGGGCCTCCACCCTCAGGACCCGCCCCCGGCGGCCATTGAGGTCGCCGATGATGTCCCCCATATTATCTTCCGGCACGGTCACGCTCATCTTCATGATGGGCTCCAGCAGGGTGGGCTGGGCCTGCTCGCAGCCCTTCTTAAAGCCCATGGAGCCGGCGATCTTGAAGGCCATGTCGGAGGAGTCCACTTCGTGGAAGGAGCCGTCATAGAGAGTGACCCGGAAGTCCACCACCGGAAAGCCGGCCAGGATGCCTTCCTGCTTGGCCTCGGTGATGCCCTTTTCCACCGAGGGAATGTACTGCCTGGGGATAGCGCCTCCCACGATCTTGTCCACGAATTCGAAGCCGGAGCCCCGGGGCAGAGGTTGCAGCTCGATCCAGGTGTCGCCGTATTGGCCCCGGCCCCCGGACTGGCGTTTGTATTTGCCCTGAACCCTGACGGTGCCCTTGATGGTCTCCCGGTAGGGGACCTTGGGCGGCTTGAGGTTGACCTCCACCCCGAATTTGCGCTTCAGCTTTTCGGCGGTGGCCTCGATGTGCACCGCGCCCACCCCGGACAGGAGGATCTCCTTGGTTTCGGCGTTGCGGCTGAGGGACAGGGAGGGATCCTCTTCGATCAACTTGAAGAAGGAGGAGAAGACCTTGTCCTCCTCCCCCTGCTTCTTGGGCTGCACCGCAAAGGTGACCATGGTCTGGGAAGGCATCAGGGGCGGCAGCAGGATGGGGTTGGCCTCGGTGGCCAGGGTGTCGCCGGTCACCGTCTCCTTGAGCTTGGCCACCGCGGCGAAGGCCCCGGGACCGAGGCTGGTCACCGCCTTCTGGCCCTTGCCTTCCAGCAGGAAGAGCTGGCCGTATCTTTCCGGGACGGCCCGGTTCACGTTGAACACGGTGGAGTCGGCCGTCATGGTGCCGCAGTAGATCCGGAAGATGGAGAGGCGGCCGGCGTAAGGGTCGGCCACCGTCTTGAAGACCTGGGCCGCCAGGGGGCCGTCCGGGTCCGGCAAAAGATTCACCCTGGCATCGGCGCCGGGTTTGCGGCCCGTGATCGCGCCTCTCTCCTCCGGGGCGGGAAGGAAGAGGTTAATGGCGTCCAACAGCAGGCTGGGGCCCAGGTTGGCGGCCGCCGAGCCGCACAACACCGGGACGAAGGCCCCCTTGAGGACCCCCAGCTTCAGGCCGCGGTAAATCTCCTCCGGGGTGAGCTCCCCTTCTTCCAGAAATTTTTCAATCAAGGCGTCGTCGCTTTCGGCGGCGTAATTCATCAGATCGCCCCGCAGCTCCGCGACTTCATCCTGCAACTCATCGGGGATGGGCCCGCCCGCCTGTGAGCCGGTAGGGGCCCCGGTGTAGGCCTTCAGATTGATGAGGTCCACCACCCCCTTAAAGCCGGCCTCCTTGCCGATGGGAAGCTGGAGGGGCACGGCCTGCACTTCCAGGATATCCTTAATACTCTTGATTGCCGTGGCCAGGTCGGCCCGTTCCCGGTCCAGCTTATTGATAAAGAGCAAGCGGGGCAATTGGTAGTGGTTGGCGGTCTGCCAGACCTTTTCAGTGCCCACCTTGACGCCGTCCACCGCGTCGACCACCACCACCGCCCCGTCCCCCACGTGGAGGGCGGCTCGGGCATCCGCCAGAAAGTTGTCGTCCCCGGGGGTGTCGGCCAGGTAGACTGTGTGTTTTTTCCACTGGTAATGGTGGAAGGCGCTGGAAATGGTGATCTTGCGTTTAATTTCCTCGGGTTCGTAGTCGAGGACGGAGGAGCCGTCATCCACCCGCCCCAGCCGGGAAGTGGCCCCGGCGGTGAACAGCAGGGCCTCTGCCAGCGAGGTCTTGCCGCAGCCGCCGTGCCCGATGAGGACCAGATTGCGGATATTTGCCGTTTTGCCGGACATTAAACTCTCCTTCCCTCTCAACTGGCCTTCCCGGCCAGGTAAAGCTGCCACTGCCCAGAGCAATCTTTTTTAGTTATCAGATTTCCCCACCGATCTCAAGACACGGTTTTCGGTTTACGGTTTTCGGTTAAAATATAATCCTGGGTTTCGTGACTTCTTGATAGGGGCATTAATCAGTAGTGTCCGGCAACAAAATTGCATGGAGAAGATCAAACTATCTGGCCGTTAAACTCTAGACCATTTTAATTTCAGCGATATCAACATATTATACCGATGCTCACTAAATCCCCTCTCCCCTGCGAAGTGAGAGCAATTCCCCAAATCCCCTCTCCCCCCGCCGTAGGGGCGGGGTTCCCCCGCCCGGGCAAGCCCACAGGCCAGAGGCCTGTGCCACTAAGACGCCGTGAGAGCAATTCCCCAAATCCCCTCTCCCCCGATGGGGGAGAGGGTTAGGGTGAGGGGGAGGATAATCTCTTTTCCGCTCACCTTGATTTAAATGAGGCGTGGGAGGCCTGGCACGGGAGCCAGAGTCCTCCCCGGCGCCCCAATGGTTGACAGGTTCCGGGCCGGTTTGCTATATTAAAACCTCTGCGAACCTGCAAAGGTGAGTTTTTTGTTTTTTTTTGTTTTTTGGTCAGGGGCCGCCCCCGGCGGTCATCCGCCGGGATCAGGGAAATTATTTGGAGGTTCGCAGAGGCCGCGGATTAGCAAGCGTCGGGACGTGGCGCAGACTGGTAGCGCACCTGAATGGGGTTCAGGGGGTCGGAGGTTCAAATCCTCTCGTCCCGACCAGTAAATGGTAATAATAAAGGCAAGTTACAGGCGATTAACCTGAACTTGCCTTTTCCTTTTTGGGGCAACGTGCACATAACGTGCACCATTTTTAATTTTCCGCCGAAATGGGAGATTATTTCGGGGTGATCTAACCTCTTGCCTTGCTATCAATCGCCCCGCCTGGGCCGTCTCAGGGGGTCATTCTTGCCGGGGGAAGAGGTAAGCCTGGGGGAGAGCATGGGCAAGGGGCTTCCATGCCGCCTGGGGCTTCTTGATGAATCGGGAGCTTGGGGAAATTCAGACTTGGGAGGTGGAATAGGGGTATTTTTTGGACCCCTCCCCATGACCTCCCTATCAGATTCGATGCGAACATGAAAATGGGTATTCGACTTGCGACATAGTTTTTTAATTCATCTCTCAAAAAATCTCTCAAAAATCTTCTTGAACTTTAGAATAAAGGGTGGTAGAGGTTGATAGGTTTTCAAAGTATGCAAGGAAAGAACTCAAGATGCTTCCTGAAAGTAATTTAACTGATTTAGTAAATCTAATAAATGAAGTTAAGACTTACCGAAGTCTAAATGAGGCTAATACCAGCTCACATATTATAATACCATTTCTTTACGCACTTAATTGGAATATACATAGCTGTTCTGAATTAGAACATCAATATACTATTGAAAATGGGATAATAGATTTAGCCTTAAAAATAGATGGCATTGTTAAAGTATTAATTGAAATTAAAAAGATGGATGAAAATATAAGTAAGTGGGAACATCAGATTAGGAAATACGCTATTGATAGAAATATCTATCTTTTTATTTTGACTAATGGGATAAGATGGCAATTTTATACATGGCTAAAACAAGGAATTGGATTTCATAATTTTATAACTTTAGATATTAATATTGATGATAAAATATATATTGCTAAAATACTCTATAATTTGTTATCCAAAGAGAGAATAGCATCTGACGTATCACGGAATTATATTAGCACTATGGTTATAACGCACTCAGGGTCTTCTTTGTATTCTGCAATTGAAGAAGTATGGTACCAAATGTTAGAAGAACCATCTCCTTTATTATGCAAATTAGTAGCAGATAATGTTCATAATTCTTTTCAAATATCTGCAAAAGCTATTGATGTAGAAAAGATAATAAAAGATTATAACCATGAATTAAAAAAGATTAGAGGATGCATCACACCTAAAGACAAGGACCAGCAGAAATATCCTGTTATTGAAAAGCTTCGGAACTTAATTTTAAAACTTTATAAAAAGAAAGGAGGTGATCAGGTTGTACCTATCCGAGAGATCATGCCGTATGTATTTAGACAAATGAAATCTTCAGAAGTGAATGAAGGATTAAAAGTACTATGCTCTATCGGCTTTTGTGAGTTAGTAGGAAGGAAGATTAAGATACTTGATGAAAAAGCTGGAGAATAAAAGGACGTTTTTAAACTGTCTCTTCATACCTCTTCACCGGCCTTCCGCTATAACAATCAAATAGCCATCCATCTTGAAGATAATAGTCCCCCAAGCGCTTATAGGGCTTATTCCAGACCAATGACCGGGGAGCTATGGGTTCTTTTTGGGTTTGACAGGCAGGGTTTGACAAACCTTCTCTCTCTTTTGCACGTTGCCGCCTTTTATATTCTCGGTTGTACACTTTTCTCTTTTCCGGGTCCTTAAAAGGCATTTCGGCAAATTCCCCCTGAAAAATGTTAACAGTAACTTATTGATACTACTCATGTTAGCATGTTAACCGTATTACATCATTGATATTTCAATAAATCTAACTGCGTTGCGTATTTTCCAGAAAGTAGAGCATCTTTAAGTATCTCCCGGATAAGCTCGCTCCTTAACAATAATTGCTTCCTGGCGGCTACTCTAAGAAAAAAGTCCATGTAATCTGTGATTCTACAAGTAAGCGTCCATGGAAACATTGAAGGTTTGGGGTTTCTTCTTTTGCGCCGGGGCTTCCACATTATTTCGGCTCCCTTTTTGTCTTGCTGTGATATTCGATTACATCAATTACAGTATCCATAAAACCCTCATCATTGCTGGCTCTCCGGGTGTAATCGGCAATTTTAAGGGTGAATTACAACGCTAGCAGGGTAACTGCTGTAACCGCTGTTATGGGTGTAATCAGTGTTATCAAGTAATTTCATTATAATTATAACCGATTACATATATAATATATTGATATTAATACATAATATGCCCTTGTGTAATTAAGTAATCAATATTCATACATAATAAATATCTTTGACCTGGCTATTAACCACCTTTTTTTCATAATAAATACTTCCTTTCTTTTTTAACTTATATACAAGTTGTCTGATATTCTCTTGTTTTTTATTCAAAGCGCTGGAAATTTCATTCATAGTCATAGGTCCATTTTTCTTTAACAATTCAATAATTGCATTACGCTCTGTAGTGATTGGGAGTTCCTCTGTCAACTCCCATATACCAGAATCGAATTTTAACTTTAATTCTTGTTCTTCAATGTCTCTTCCGGTTATGTACAATATAGCATTGACATTTATTCTGCTTAACTTCTTCAATACCATAACTGTATCGGCAGTTCCAGATATTCCATGCGTGCCTGATACTAAATGAACAAAATCATCAGATTGCGCTTTCCTATCATGGTGAAGAACCATTATTGCCAAGTTCGGGTTTTTTAGAGTCAAGCCTTGTAATTTAGCCATATATTCCACTTCAAACTTATATCCTTGTTTTCCGCTATTTGGTATTATTCTTCCAAGGGTATCTATTATGATTAACTCACTATCAGGGTTTTGGGTTAAAAATTTTTCTAATTGTGCTATGCCCCCTGAACCTATGGCGGCCATTTCAAGAGAGTAAAGTAACTTTTGTGGAAAATCGTTATTGGCTATTATTCCCCCCAAAATTGTTTCTATCCTCTCATGTAGCCTTCCTTCATTATCTTCCAGGGCAACATAATGGGCTATTCCCATACCGACTTTGATTTTTCCAAATGCAATACTACCTTTGGCTTTAGCTATTGCCAGGGCCAAAGCGAACCATGATTTACCGACCTTGGGGCTTCCGACAAGTATACTCAGACCAACAGGGATTAAGCCGGGAATGACCCATTTTACTTTTCGTGGTGGGTCGTTTTGTAGATCGGCGGCGCTCCGGGGATTGGTCACGGTAGGCCGGGGCCTGGGTTTTGAATCTTCATCTTCCGGCTTGACAATTTTGTATTTCTGTTTTAAATTAAATGACATAGCGATTCCAACATCTCCTTTCTTATTGCGCCGGGTCCTCCCCCGGCGCTTAATTTTTTCTGGCCTTCCTTGAAAGTCTCCCGGCTTCGATTAATTCATCCAGGGCCTTCAAATCTACAAACAAAGCACCCCCGATTTTCACGAAAAGCTGAGGGTGTTTTCTCAAGTGGACCCATTTATAAAAGGTAGATTTCTTAAACGGGAGATCATCTGCCTTGGAAATGCGGCATAGATTGTTTTCCATGATTGCCTCCATCATTACTTTTGCATATAGCTTACGCTGTTGAGAGACATTCGGCAACGCATAACTTATTGATAGGGCTTATATTACTGGTGATTCAGGGGTAAAAACTGGGGATTTTGTGAGGGCTTTTCACCAAAGAAATTATAGGGTGAAATAGGAAGCGGGGAGCTTATTGTGTTTAAGCCAATTTCTTATAGTTTCTGGTGGTATCTCGATAGTAAATAGATTTAATACCTCAGACACCCTATAAGAGATAACCTCTTTGTTAGCTTTAGGAACGTGATACTTAAATAATATAGTTATTTGCTCCGCAACATTCCAACTAAATGATATGTTAGGGATAATAGGTTTAACTAAAGCCTTATATTTGAGTACATCTATTTTCTTAACTAAGTTAGGTATTATGTCAGAGCGAATTGTTTTAGTAACATCTGTTAAGTAATAATTAATAGTTGCTAAATCTGCCAAAACCTTGTTAAAGTAATAAGTAATTAAGGGTTTGTATGATGAAGTAATCAACTTGTTTGTTGAATCCAAGTGGATGATATGAGAAATACGTAGCATAAAAAGCTCTAAATCTTCTATCATATAAGTTTTGCCCACGCTCTGAGTACCATACTTTCTTTTAATACCTCCATTCAATTTTCCATTTCGAAAAATGTTTGACTTCTCCATAATGGTTAAAGCAATTGTTACAACTGGCTCAAAATCTGCAAACCAGGGACCGGGAGGAATTAGCTCGTTAAATCTTGGATTTGGAAAAAGAGGGGGTATGAGGGATTTATGAAAATAACTATTGATATTTTTTAGGATTTTGAGAAAGGTATCGAATTTTTCTTGTTCTTGAGACATGGGAGGACCTATAGGCATTTTTCAGGAAGATTAGCCCCATGAGTCATTCTATTTCTTTACTCAACTATACTCACCACCTTTTCCGGTGTGATCTTAGGTTGTAATAGTTCCCCGCTTTTTGTTGCCGCTTCCTTCAAAGCTCCTGGGGATAGGTGAGCATACCTCTGAGTGGTGCGAGAGTCCTTATGGGTTAAGAGCTTTTGCACTACCAAAAGATCATACCCAGCGCTAACCAGAGTTGAGGCGAAGTGATGGCGCAGGCCATGGAAACGGAAATTTTCTGGCAACCCTGCCGTCTTGCGGATTCTAAGCCATGGGCCTTTGAAGTCTGTCCTTTGCTGGCCTTCCTTACCTGGGAACACATAAGGCGAAGTAACCTCCAAGCCCTTGAGCACTTCCAAGGCCATGGGGCTAACGGGAATGGTCTGAGTCTTGCCGCCCTTGGGTTCCCGTAGAGTAACCATGCCCCTCTCAAAATCTATATCATCCCATGTCAGCTTGAAAAGTTCCCCACGGCGCATACCTGTGAGCAAGGTAAATTTCACAAATGCCGCACTTCCCCGGCAAGGCCAAGTCTCAAGGGTTTGCAGGAGTCGGGAGACTTCATCATCACTAAGAAACTCTGTTTTGTGGTTATCCAGCTTGGGAACCTCTACCCGGTCCATAGGGTTTGCACCTTCATACAGCCCCCACCTTTTAGCCAAGCTATAAAGCCTCTTGAGTAAGACAATCTGATGTTTGATGGTAGCTCTTGAATAGGGCTTTCCATTTTTGTTGACAGATTTTTTCAAATCCAGCTTCATTCTCTCTACATCAATTGGAGCTATGGCGTCCATCCGTTTTTTGCCAAAACGGGGTTCTAAGTGTTTGTGGTAGTTGAGCATATCATCATCCCAGGTCTTTTTGTGCTCCTTAGCCCATGGGAGATATTTAGCCCAAACTTCCCCAAGGATAGGGGCTTGCTTGGTTTTTTGGTAAATATCCAGATCACCCCTGAGAATATCCGCTTTAATGGCCGTTTCCGCTTCCCTGGCAAGGGTGAGGTTGTCATAAAACCGGGAGACTCGTTTCTTCTTGACGCTAACACAAACTCGAAATTTCTTGGTTCTCCCAAAGGGGACCTTGCACTTAGGGCACTCCTTTGTGTCCAGCTTATAGCTTGCTCTGCACGTGGGGCAATAAATCTGGATAGCCATAATCCGCTCTCCTTGACGTGCACCATACGTGCACGTTTTCAGATTAAATGAGTAAAAAAGGGGAAACGTGGTCTCAATTTCATGGCAATTAACTACCATAAATCATTGATATTGTCAAGAAATATCTCAAGGCGGAATAAAATGGGAAACACGGTGTCAACGGAATGGGGTTCAGGGGGTCGGAGGTTCAAATCCTCTCGTCCCGACCAAGATTAGGCAATAAATAAGGCAAGTTACCGAAGGCTATCCGGGCTTGCCTTTAATCGTTTTTTAGCGGTGTGCACATAGTGTGCATGATTTCCCTTTCAAGGCCAAAAATTAACCGGGGGAGACAACTTCACCCGGCCATAAAATCAGTTTTGAAGATTTCCCCCCGCTAAAGTGTTCACCTGCGTCGTCAAGCGGGGGCCTGGCTTCACACCAGGCCCCTGGCCCAGGCCATTACAGCCCATAAGGCCCCGGTTATTCCGCCAGGACAAACTTGCCGTCTTTCACCTGGACCATGACCATGGAATCCACGCCCAGGCCGTTGTGATCTTCGGGAGTCAGATTATAGATCCCGGAAACCCCCACATAGCCCTGGGTTTGTTCGATGGCGTTTCTCAGAGCCTTGGGGTCGGTACCGGCCTTTTTCATGGCGTTGGTCACGATATAGATGGCGTCCCAGGCATATCCGGAGTGGGTGTTGATGGGGAACTGGTTGTCGTAATGATACACGTCCTTATACAGACGGATGAATTCCTGGATCACCTTTTTCTGGGGGTCCGAGTCGGGCAACTGGGCCGCGGCCATTAACTTGGTGGCAGGCATGCGGTCACCTTCGGAAGCCTTGCCGGCCAGTTCGATGTACTTGGGATCCGGCTGGCCGTGGCATTGGAACAGGGGCACCTTGATGCCCAACTGGGCTTTGTTCTTGGCCACGATGGCTCCGGCGGGACCGATGGTCCAGACCACAAGGGCCTGAGGATCGGCGTTTTTAATCTTGGTCAATTGCGCGGTCATATCGGTGTCGCTGGGGCCGAAGGACTCCTTGGCCACGAAGCTGATGCCGAAATCCGGCGCCAGCTTCTCCAGCCACACCAGGCCGTCTTTGCCGAAGGCGTCGGAGGCGGTGAGCAGACCGACTTTGGTCAGCTTCTTATCCTTGAGATAGCCAAAAAGCTTCTTCACCGCGGTGGAGGAGCGCTGGGGCGACTTGAAGACATAATTGAAAGACCCCAACTTTTCTCCCCCCATGATGACCGGATCGCCGCCCACGGTCATGAAAGTGGGCACGCTGGCCTCCTCCACGATCTTCTTGACGTTCATCCCTTCGGCGGTGGAGGTGGGCCCGATGATGGCCGCCACTTTGTCGGTGAAGATGAATTTCTTGGCGATGGTGGCCGCTTTGGCCGGGTCGCTCTCGGTGTCGCCGACGATCAACTCGATAGGCCGGCCGTTGATGCCGCCTCCCTTGTTAATTTGGTCCACCACCATATCGGCCACCAGCTTGGTGGGGGTGCCGATGTGGGCGGCGGGCCCGGAGAGGGCGAAGAAGGCGCCGAGTTTGATGGGCTCCGCGGCCTGGGTCCACAGGGGCATAAGGCAAAGCAAAGCCGCAACCAGGAAAATTCTTGCCAGTCCATTCTTCATGAGCCCTTTTCCTCCTTGGAGTTGGAAGTAACCATGGTTAGTTTTAGGGTCTTTAGATCAATTCAACTGCTCTTGATTAACACTCTATTGAGTCTGGGTAACGTTAAGCTTTCTTTTTCCGCGCCATAAGCAACAAAATGCAGTAGAAGACAATACTCCAAAAAAGTGCATTAAGGATTAATGAGGCATAGAGGACACAGAGATTCTTGGCGCTCTTGGTGTCCTCGTGGTGAAAATCAAACCACCGAATCGGTGATCCGGGTATCAAAGACGCGCTGGCTTTTACGCTCCGAGCGCGGCAGGGCGCGGTAAGCCACCACTTCCACTTCGGGGGTGACCATAAGCTTGTGCCGGATGACATAACGGACCTCCCGGCCCAACTCGTCGGCCCGGCCCGCCTCCACGCCCTCGCCCCGCTCCACTTTCAAGTGCATATGGTCCCGGCCGGCTTCGTCCCGGGTCAGGTGGATCTGGTACTCGGAGCCCAAACCCGGGATCTCCGAGAGGATGTGGTCAATGCTGGAGGGATAAATATTCACCGCCCGGAACTTGAACATGTCGTCGGTGCGCCCCCGGATACGGGAGTGCCGGGGCAGAAACGCGCCGCAGGTGCACGGCCCCGGGATGATGCGGGTGATGTCCCGGGTGCGGTAGCGGATCAGGGGCGCGGCCTCCTTGCTCAGGGTGGTGACCACCATTTCGCCCCACTCGCCTTCGGACACCGGCTGCAAGGTGTCGGGGTCCAGGATCTCCAGGATATAGTAGTCGGCCCAGTAGTGGATGCAGTCGTGGTGGGGGCATTCGATGCCGGTGCCGGGCCCATAGAGCTCCGTCATGCCGGGGATATCGAAGAGCTCCACCCCGCCGAAGAGTTCGGAAATCTTGCGCCGCATGGACACGGACGATCTTTCCGACCCGTAGATGACCTTTTTGAGGTTGATCCGGTCGGCGAGGCCCCGCTTGTTGACCTCTTCGGCCATGAGCAGGCCCATGGAGGCGGTGCAGCACAGCACGGTGCTTTGCAGGTCCACCAGGAATTCGCAGTGCATGTCCACGTTTCCCGGCCCCAGGGGCACGGCCATGGCCCCCAGCTGCTCCACCCCGGCCTGGAAGCCCACGCCCGCGGTCCAGACCCCGTAGCCCACCGCGATCTGCACCCGGTCCAGGGGGGTGACGTCGGCCATTTCGTAGCAGCGGGCGAAGAAATGCCGCCAGTCGTCCACGTCTTTTTGGGTATAGCACAGGATCTTGCGCTTGCCGGTGGTGCCGCTGGAGGCGTGGATGCGCACGATCTGCTCAAAGGGCACGGCCCGGAAGGGGAAGGGGTAGCCGTCCCGCAGGTCGTCCCCGGTGGTGAGGGGCAGCTTGCTCAGGTCAGAAAGTTCCCGGATATCGTCGGGGGAGACCCCGGCCGCGTCCAGGTGAGCCCGGTAAAAGCTGGAACCTTCATAGGCGTGGCGCACGGTCCACTTGAGGCCGGCGAGCTGGTGGCACTTAAGCTCCTCCACGGTTTTAAACGGCGGCATAAAGGTTTGCTTGCTCAAGTTCGGCTTCTCCAGTCTGATATTGGTGAATCCCGCGGCGCCCAAGCGGGACGCCGCCGGGTTGTGGGCGGAACCCGCGCCCAGAAAGGCGCGGCGTAGTTCCGGGTCCACCAGGAGTTGCTCACTTTGGCCCTGGCCCACGATGCGGCCGTTGGCCAAAAGATAAGCGGAGCCGGAGGCGGTCAGGGCCCGGGCGGCGTTTTGCTCCACCAGGAGGATAGTCACGTGGGCCCGGGTGAGCCGGTGGATGATGTCGAAAATCTCGTCGGTGATGAGGGGGGCGAGACCCAGGGAAGGCTCGTCCAGCAACAAGAGCCGGGGTTTGGCCATGAGGGCCCGGCCCATGGCCACCATCTGCTGCTCCCCGCCGGAAAGCGTATTAGTGCGCTGGTTGACCCGCTCGCCCAAACGGGGGAAGCGGGCAAAGACTTCCTCCAGGCGGCGGGCCATTTCCGGGCGGCCGAGGCGTAAGGCCAGGGCGCCCAGCTCCAGGTTCTCCCGGACGGTGAGGTCGCCGAACATCTCCCGGCCCTCGGGGCAGAGGGCCACCCCCAGGGCGGCCATGGCCGCGGTGGACTTGCCGGTGACCTCTTGAGCGTCCAGGAAGATGCGGCCGCCGGAAGGAGGGACGAGGCCCATGATGGCCTTGAGCAGGCTGGTCTTGCCCGCGCCGTTGGCGCCCACCAGGGCCACGGTCTCGCCCGGGGCCACCTGCAAATCCAGGCCGAACAGCGCCTGGGCGGCGCCGTAGTGCACCGTCAGGTTATCGATGCGGAGCAAGGGGGCTGGGGTTGTAGCGGTCATAGCACTATAGAATTATATATGAATCCCGGCCACTTGACCAGGGAGATTCTTGGCGCCAGCGTTTCGACCGGGAGGGGGTTGGCGGGGGGCGCGGCGGAAGCCGAGTTTCTTAAGGGAGAGGGGGTGGGATGAGCAAGAGGCCCGCCCTACCAGCCCGCGCCACCGGCAAAATCCAGGCCCAGCAGTTCGGAACCAGGCCATATTTCCTGCAGTTTAAGATGACCTCAGGCGGTGAGGCTCATGCGGCCCAGATAGGCCTCCAGGACTAAGGGATTGTGGCGGACCTCGTCAGGGCTCCCCGCGGCGATACGGCTGCCACCATCCAAGACCACTACCTGGTCCGAGACCCCCATGACCAATTCCATGTCATGTTCCACCAGGATCATGGTGTTTCCATAGAGGCGCATCTGGCGGATGAGACCGGCGATCTGGGCGGTCTCATCGGGGTTGAGGCCAGCCACCGGCTCATCCAACAGGGTGAGCAGGGGCTGGGAGACGAAAGCCCGGGCCATCTCCACCCTTTTTTTGTCGCCATAGGGCAACGCCCCCGCGGGCACGCCGGCCTTGTCCGCCAGGCCGAAGGTATCCAGGACCTCCATGGCCGTTAGCATAAGGCGGCGCTCCCGGTGACGCAACCCGGGGGGGCGGAGCAGGGCCTGGAGCATGGAGGCCCCGGCCTGGACGGTCAGGCCGCAGAGCACATTGTCCAGAACGGAAAGGCGCGGGAAAATGCGCAGGTTTTGGAAGGTGCGGGAGATGCCCATTCGGGCTACGCGGTGAGCCGGCACCCCGGCAAGGTTGGCGCCAGCGAAGAGGATGCCTCCGGCATCGGGCCGGGTGACCCCGGAGAGACAGTTCAGGAGGGTGGTCTTGCCCGCGCCGTTAGGGCCGATGAGGGCGGTGACTTTGCCTCGCTCCACCCAGAAAGAGACATCCGCCAGGGCCGGCAAACCGCCGAAATGTTTGGTGAGGCCAGATATCCGGAGGAGCGGTTGGCTCCGGATGTTTTCCATAATCATATTAGCCACCAAGACACCGGGATGAATATCTTACAATTTTCATATATTAGCTTCCGGCCGCCAGATGGCGACGGGCCAGACGGGTTTTGATGAGATCCAGCAACCCGGAAACAAATCCCTGGGGCAGGAAAAGGAGAATTATGACCAGGATCACGCCGTGGATGATGTCGTTGTAGGTTTCCAAGAAGTCCAACAAATGGGGCAGGAGGGTGATGAACGCCACCCCGAAGAGGGTGCCCCAGATGGAACCCATGCCGCCCACCACCACCATGATGACCAGGTCCAGGGATTTGAAGATGCTGAAGGCATCCGGGTTGACGTAGCCGAAATAATGGGCGTAGAGGCTGCCAGCCACCGAAGCAAAGACCGCGGAGAGGATGAAGACCCGGATTTTCTCCCGTTTCACATCCACCCCGAAGGAAGCGGCGGCCACCTCGTCTTGGGCCAGGGCGGCCAAACCCCTTCCCACCCCGCTGCGCACCAGATTGAGGCATAAGGTCAGGGCCACCAGGGCAAAGGTCCAGACCAGGTAGTGGAACTTGAGGTCGCTGTTGAACGAGACCCCGAAAAGGGATAGCGACGGCACGCCCGAGAGGCCACTGGGCCCGCCGGTGACCTCATCCCACTGCACCAGGATGCTGCTGATGACATAGTTGAAACCCAGGGTGGCCATGGCCAGGTAATGGCCGGAGAGCCTGAGGGTGGGAACGCCCAGGATCAGCGCCACCAGGGCCACGGCCGCGGCAGTGAGCGCCATGGCGGGCCAGGGCGAGAAATGATAGGTGGCGGTGAGGATGGCGGAACCGTAGGCCCCCAGGCCGAAGAAGGCGGCGTGCCCCAGGGAAATCTGGCCGGCATAGCCGGTGAACAGGTTCAGCCCCAGGACCACGATGACATAGAGGCCGATGAGGTTGAGGATGCCCAGGTTGTATGGGTTGCGGACCAACAGGGGGGTAAGGACCAGGACCAGAGAGAGGAGACAGACCAGCAGGCCGGTGCGGTGGCGAACGACGAAGGTTTTGATGGTCTTAAGGGTTGGCACGCCGCGCTGCCTCCACCCCCGCGCCAAAGGCCCGGAAGTTCGATTCCCGGAAACGGGCCGGGGACTTGTCGGTGATGACTTTTTCCATGAGTTGGGGGTCGCAGAACAGGGCCCCTTGCCCCACGGCGTATCCCAGGAGGATGAGGTTGGCCACCACGGGCGCCCCCAGTTGCTGCGCCATGGTCCGGGCATCGAGGTGCCAGTAATCGCCTGGAGTGTCGGAATTGACGAAGCGCGCCGCGTCCGGCTTCAGGTAGAAACCGTGGACGGCTAGGTTTTTCAAGGTGAGGAAGAGCCCCACGTCCGCGGCGCCGGCCAGAATCAAGGGCCCCCGGAAGGGACCCACCTTGATCATGGAGATGACGGTGCCGCCGCGTTGGGCCATGCCGTGGGTCTCGGAGGTCAGGACCGGGAAGTGGGCGGCAAAGGCGGCTTCCGCCAGCAGGCGGGTGAGGGTGAGGGCACCCTGCCCTCCCAGGCCGCTGACGATGATCTGCTGTTTCATGGCCGCTCCTTGGGAGAAGCCGTGATGGACCCGGCCGGGCAGACGTAGACGCAGAAGCCGCAACCGATGCAGCGCTCGCCGTCGATGACCACCTGGTCGGTGGCCTCATTCAGGGCCAGCCCGGGACATTCAAAATCGTCCAGGCAGTGCCGGCAACCGGTACAATCCTCGGTGACGCACATCTCGTAAGCCGGCTGGGCTTTTCTGGCGCCTTTGTCCAGGAGGCAGGGATGCCGGGCAATGAGCACCGCCACCCCGCCCGCTTCGCTCCGGCAATACTGCTCCGCGTCTTTTAAATGGGAGGCGAAGGCCTTAAGGTCGTAAGGGTCGCACTCCTGTAAGAAGCGGGCGCCGCTAGCCCGCACCAGGTCGGCGATGAAAACCCGGGTCGCCGGCTCGCCCATGGCGGTGAGGCCGAGCTCCGGGGTGGGCTGGTAGCCGGTCATGGCGGTGGTGGCGTTGTCCAGGATGACCAGGATAAAGCGGGCCCGGTGGAACACGGCGTTAATCAGGGCCGGGACGCCGGAGTGGAAAAAGGTGGAGTCCCCGATGGTGGCCACGATGGTGGGCAGGTCGTCACCAGCCGCGGCGTAGGCGTGGTAAAAGCCGGCGGCCTGGCTGATGCCGGCGCCCATGCAATGGCAGGTGTCCACCGCGCCCAGGTTCATCCCCAGGGTGTAGCAGCCGATGTCGCTGGGGAAGATGCCGTGGGGGAAAGTCTCCCGGATGGCGTAGAAGGCGGCCCGGTGGGCGCACCCGGCGCACAGGGTCGGCCGGGTGAGTTCTCCCTGGGGGCCGCCCAGGGCCGGACTGAGCGGCAGCGAAAGGGCGCGCTCCAGGACGGCTTGGATGACTTCGGGGGTGAGTTCCCCTTCATTGGGTACGGCTTGAGAGCCCCTTCCCTGGACCGCGGCGCACGCCAATTGGGTTTCGATGACCGGATAGGTCTCTTCCAGGACCAGGACTTTTTGGTAACCGGAGTCAATCTGTTGGATAAAGCCCCGGTTAAGGGGATAGGGCAGGGTTACCTGATAGCAATCGATGCGGCCCAAGAGCCCCAGCTCCATGAGGACATCCCAGGCGTGGGCGAATGCCACGCCCGAAGCGATGAGGCAAGTTCCGGCATGGGAGCCGTCCCCGGGCGTCAGGATGGGGGCAAACTCGTCTGCGGCCGCGAGCTGCCGGATTTTTTCATTGAGGAGGCGGTGCAGTTCCCGCAGGTATTGGGGGGTGGCGCACCAGCGTCGGGGATTCTTCTCGAAGCGGGCCGACCGCGCCAGGGGCTCGGGGGCGGCCAGGGGCACATTCTGGCGGGCGTGGCAGACCCGGGTGGTGGGGCGGAGCATCACCGGCAGCTCGTATTTTTCGGAGATTTCGTAAGCCCGGCGAATCATCTCTTTGGCTTCCCGCGGGCTGCTGGGGTCCAGTACCGGCACCTTGGCGAACATGGCAAAGAAACGGCTGTCCTGCTCCGTCTGGGAACTGTGGGGGCCGGGATCGTCGGCGGAGATGACCACCAGGCCGCCCTTGACGCCCAGGTAAGCGGAGCGCATAAAGGGGTCCGAGGCCACGTTGAGGCCCACCTGCTTCATGGAGACCGCGGAGCGGCGGCCGGTGTAGGAATTGGCCAGGGCCACTTCATAGGCCACCTTTTCGTTTATCGACCACTCGGCGTGCACCGGGGCGCCGGTCTCTTTGGCAAAGGCCACCACCGCGGAGAGGATCTCGGAAGCCGGGGTGCCGGGATAGGAGGCCGCGAGGGTGACGCCGGCCTCGATGAGCCCCCGGGCGATGGCTTCGTTGCCCATGAGGATGCGTTCGGGGTTCTGCTGCGTAGCCATAGTTCCGCGTCAATCCTAGGTTAAACACACATATCAATGGAAGGCTTGCTTAACATGGCCTTCCTGGCGTTTCTTCTCCCCGGCCCGCGGTCAAAAGTGATGAGTTGTCCCCTTTAAAGTGCCGGTTAGGCCTCTCCCCCCAGCAGACCCCGGGGGCGGATGAACAGGACCAAAAGGAGCACGACAAAGGCGATGACGTCCTTATAGGCGCTGCTGATATAGGCGGCGCCCAGGCTTTCCAGGAGCCCCAGGAGCAGCCCGCCGGCAATAGCCCCGGGAAAGGAGCCGAACCCACCCAGGATGGCGGCGGCGAATCCCTTGAGTCCCAGCAGCACCCCCACGTCATAGCTCAAGGTGGTGATGGGGGTCACCAGGCAACCGGCCAGGCTCCCCAGGGCGCCGGCCAGGGCAAAGCTCAGGGCCTTGACCTGCCCGACTTTAAGGCCCACCACCGCCGCGGCTTCGGCATTGGCCGCCACTCCCCGCATGGCCAAACCCAAAGAGGTCTTCCGGAAGAACAGAACGAGGCAGACGATGGCCACGGCAGTAAGCGCCAGAATCCATAAGGTTTGTGGGAGGATCGTAGCGCCGAGCCAGCGGACCGGCTCTTCTCCCGACAGCGACGGCACGGCCATGCGGTTTTTGCCCCAGATGAGCTTCATGACTCCCCGCAGGATGATGGAGAGGCCGATGGTCAGGAAGATCAGCACCAGGTGGCTCTGGGAGCGGGATGGCCGGAGGCCCAGGACCTCGACCCACCAGGCTATTAGCGCCACTCCCGCCACTGCAACGGCCAGGGCGGCGGCCATGGGCAGCCCCGCGGCAAACAGGGCACTGAACAGCAGCATGCCGCCCAGGGAGACGAAATCCACCTGGGTGAAATTGACGATCCCCATGGTGTTATGCACCACTCCGAAGCCCAGGGCCACTAAGGCGTAAATCGCCCCGCCGGTCAATCCGGCAAAGATGAACTGCACGAGATCGCTGAGAGTCCCCATGGTTAAGGCTCGAAGAAGGTGCACCCCCTAGGGGGCGTTCGGGCGCCGAGGCCGGTTCTTAAAAATTCTAAAATATCCGAAGGTTGCGGGGCTGTCAACCACCACCACGGCAAGCCGTCCTGAGACGGTTACTTTCACCTCGAAGCAAATAGTCTTGTCAGGCCCGTTGCATTAAAGCGGGGGTCGGAGGTTCAAATCCTCTCGTCCCGACCAGTAAATGGCAATAATAAAGGCAAGTTACCGATAAAGAGTCGGGCTTGCCTTTTTCATTAGTAGGTCAACGTGCAGATTACGTGCAAATTAATTCTTTTTCCCCCTATAAATGTTCCCCTCAACCTTCCACAGCACCCACCACGCATCTTCCTCCCTGCAATATCATCTCTCCCCGCCCTCTGATTCCTGCCCCTTGCCGGAGGGCGATATCCGGGCGCTGCTCAACTTCGGCATTGACTTTGCTTTTGAACAATGCAAAGAGCTGATCGGCGCTGGTGTGCCGGGGCTACATTTTTATACCATGGACCGGAGCCAATCAACGGCCGGGGTCGTGGCGCGCTTGCGTCGAGAGGGATTATTATAGCCGGTGGAGTGCCTGGATAAAATTTTCCAGTGCTTGTAGTATGACCGGAGTTTAGATGGTATCTGGGTTTATAACTGAATCACTGGCAACTGCCTTTCCCCCGGCCCTCCCCTCAAAATCATACCTTCACTCCCTCACCAGCTTCCCCCCGCAGGAGGAGCCGGCGGCCGCGGTGCAGCCGTAGCAGTGGTCGTCCAGGTGGATGGTTCGATGTTCCAGGCTCGGGAGGTTGAATTCCGAGATGGTCTGGGGCAGGTCTGCGGCTAGGGGCAGGTCGAGGGCCTGGTTGAAGTCGCAGTCGAAGAGGCGGCCTTCCCAGGAAACGCTGAGGAGGCTGCGGCACATGAGGCCGGTGATGGTGGCCGGGTTGAAGCTGGCCTCCAGTTTCCCCATGTAGCGCTCGTAATTTCTCGATCCTTCCAGGTATCCCTTGAAGCGCCCGATGGGCATGTTGAGCAGGGTATAGAGGCGGTTGAAAGCGATGCCGTAGCGGCCCTTCAGCTCCTGCTGGAAGCGGTCTTCCAGGGCGCCCTGCGCGGGCGGCAGATAGGCGCCGCCGGGGTTGTACATCAGGTGCAATTGCAGGTCCGAGCCCGGGGCGCCGTAGCCCACCCGGTTCAGGCGGTGCAAGGCCTCCAGGCTTTTGTGAAAAACTCCCGGACCCCGCAGGCGGTCCACCGGGTCCGCCAGGAAATAGGGCAGGGAGCAGACCAACTCCACGCCGTGGTCCCGGAGAAACTCCGGCAGGTGCTCGCGGCCGGGTTCCAGGAGAATGGTAAGGTTGCAGCGCACCAGGAGGTGGGTGCCCAACTGGTGCAGACGGCCCACCAGGTATTCGAAATGAGGATTGATCTCCGGGGAGCCGCCGGTCAGGTCCACCACCGGAAGGGCCCAGCGCGCCACGGCGGCGATGACCGCCTCGACTGTGGCCGGTCCCATCTGTTCGGGGCGCCCGGGGCCGGCGGCCAGATGGCAATGATGGCAGGCCTGGTTGCAGCGCCAGCCCAGGTTGACCTGCAGGGTGCTGACCCGCTCGGCCCTGAGAACCGGGTAACCGATCTGTTCAAGCTTTCGGGCAAAAGGCACCATGAATGTCGCTCTTAAATGGTGATCTTCGCTACGACATTGTGGACCTGGATGCCGTGGATCAGAGTGGCGCCGCCCCGGATGGCCGCGGCCACGTGGATGGCTTCGGTCATCTCTTCCATATTGGAGCCGGCCTCCAGGGAGGCCCGGGTATAGGCGTCGATGCAGTAGGGGCATTGCACCGCGTGGGCTACCGCCAGGGCAATGAGGGCCTTCTCCCGCACCGTCAGGGCCCCGGCGGCCATGACCCCCTGGTAATAGTTCATGAAGTAGTCGAAGAGCTCAGGGCGGTGCTTGCCGATCTCATTAAACCTTTCCAGATCGTTTTCCTCATAGTAATGAGACATGGCTTCTCCTGGAGGAAAGAATTGGCGGGGTCTTATCAAAGCAAGGACGGCTTGACAACCCGCCCCTTGGATGCTCGGGAAAGATGCGGCCCTCTCTGAACCGGGATTATGCAGCAGCCTTAGCCACCGCAATCCCAAAAAGGTTTTTGGGGACTTCTTGGCTTCGGTGAGAATCTCCCCAAGGCGCCATTTCTTAAGCCGCCTCCTCTCATCGACGACATAGTACCATAAATTGCGCGGTAAAAATAATTTTCCCCTGAATTTTGGATACCCCGCACCAGACTATGGTTTCCCCTTCCCGGTAAGCCACTTCACCTGCTCCAGCACCGCCTCGGCTTCGGCTTTTTTCCCTTGCTGGCTATAGGCCAGGGCCAGGTTGCGGTAAAAGCTGACATTGGTAGGGTAGAGCCGGATAGCCAGCTTAAATTGCTCCACCGCCTCGTTGAACTTACCCTGTCTGGCGTAGACGACGCCCAGGTTATTGTAAGCATGAGAATAGGAAGGATCCACGGCAATGGACTTTTTGTACGCGGCGATGGCCTGGTCCAATTTGCCCTGGTCGGTGTAGGCCATGCCCAGATGGTGATAGGCCATGTAGTTGTCCCCGGTAACGCGAATAGCCTCGAAGTAGAGGGACTCCGAGTTCCGCCAGTAGCCTGCCTGCATCCAGGTGGAGACCAGACAGGTCAGGAGCACCGCCGCGGCGCTCAGGGACAGGATGGTTTTCCGGTGCCGCCAGCCGGCGGTGGCCTCGGCAATCCCCCAGGCGGCGATGATAAACAGACCGATAAACGGCACATAGGTATAGCGGTCCGCCATCGCCTGCCCTCCCACCTGGACCAGTCCGATTACCGGCGCCAAGGTGATCAGATACCAGAGCCAGCCTACCCCCAGGTAGGGATGGCGCCGGGCCCCGTAGAGCAGGAAAACCGACAGCAGCGCCAGGGCCAGGCCGGCCCACACTGCCTGCCACCAGGGTATAGGGGCCAGGGGATAAAAGAACGCTAGGGGGTAAGGCCAGAGCAGCTTCACCACGTACTTCAGGTAGGCGACCAGGGCGTTGGCGATGCGGGCGTCCAGCGGCCGGATGGCCAGGGGCATCACCGAGCCGCTCCCTCGTTGCGCCAGCACGGTAATCAGGCAGGAAAGGGCGGCCAGGGCGAATAAGGGGATTTTTTCCCTGATCAGCGGCCAGTAACTTTTCTTCGGTGGCCCTGTTAGTGGCGGGCTCCCCTCGATGGCGCCCCGAGGCGGGGCCACCTCTGCGATCCGGCCCAACGGCCAGTAATCCAGGAGGAGCAGCACCAGGGGAAGGGTGACCAGCATGGGTTTGGCCATCAGTCCCAGGACAAAGGAAAGGACTACGGCCAGGTAGCGCCTGAGCGAGGGTACGGCCACATAAGCCCCGTAAGCCCACATAGTGACTAGCCAAAAAAAAGTGCTCAGGACATCTTTTCTTTCCGAGACCCAGGCCAGCGACTCCACGTGCAGGGGGTGCAGGGCAAACAGAGCCGCCACCATGGCGCTGGGCCAGAGGGCGCCGGTCACTCGGGAAAAGAAGAGAAAGAGGAGAATCGTGTTGGCCAGATGGAAAAAGACATTGGTGAGGTGATGCCCCCCTGGCCACATTCCGTAAAGCTGGCAATCCAGCATGTGTGACAGCCAGGTCACGGGATGCCAGTTGGAGGAGTGCACCGCGGTAAAGGCCCACTTTACCCCCGGCCAGGTGAGCCCGGCGCGGACCATGGGATTTGCAGTGACGTACATGTCGTCATCGAAGGTGATGAAATCGTGGTCTTTAACCTGGATATATGCCAGCAAGGTTGCCCCGGCCAACAACAGGCAGAGGAGCAGTTGCAAGCCGCCCGTGGTGCGCCAGAACCTGCTCCAGGTGAAATGGAGGCGCAGGGGGGAGACTGTTTTGCTTTTCCTGTTTTCTGTTTTCGGCATGACCAAGACTGTTTTCCGTTTTCTGTTTTCTGTCTCTGCTAAGGGGTCTTTGATTTTGATTTTGCCTTTCACAGCTAATGGAGGTCGGGCACTGCGCACCAATTCCTTGCCGTGCTCCACCGGGTTGAAGGGAATATAATCCAGATGTTTCCCGAATTTTTGGGTCTGCGAATAATCTCCTTCTTTGAAAAGCAACCACCGTAAAGAAAAAGGCGCCGCCCGAGGTTTTGGATCTCAGGTAACTGGGCATTTTTATTATAAGGAATTGGCGGGCACTGCCCACCCTACAATTTTTCTCCTGTTTACTGTTTTCTGTTTACTGTTTACTGTTTTCTGTCTCTGCTAAATGGCCTTTGACTTCGATTTTGATTTTGCCTTTCACAGAAAACAGATAACAGAAAACCGCTTTAAAGGCAACCCAGGTTTTGCTTTAAGCTGATCGCTGAAAGCTGAAAGCTGGCCGCTAAAAAGGCCTCCTCAGTCCGGCGGGCTGGAAGGCCTTTAGTGCCATTATTAATCAGAGCAACAAACAAGTTCCTGATAAGGAATTGGTGGGCAGTGCCCACCCTACATTTTTTCTCCTGTTTTCTGTTTACTGTTTTCTGTCTTTGTAGGGGCGGGTTTAAAACCCGCCCCTACCTTGCCTTTGACTTTGATTTTGCCTTTCACCGAAAACCGAAAACCGCCTTTATCAGAACTGCCAGCGCAGGCCGGCGCTGATATAGTGGGCCGTGTAGTTGCCCCGGCCCACCTCGGCGTTGTAATCCAGTTGCACCTTCAGGTTCTTCTTGGTGGCGATGGTGACGTCGGCACCCAGCACCGCAAAATTCCGGTGCGGCTCCCCGGTCAAAAAGGGGAAGGCGCTGCCAACCTGACTGAGGCGGGCGTCCAGGGTCCGGCTGCTGTCGGAATACTCATGCTGATAGAAGGCGTACGCCTGGGGGGTCACCGTCACCGAGTTCCGCTGCATCGGCACCGCGATCTTGCCGCCCACCCCGGTTTGCAGCGATTGGGCGTTCTGGGGGCCCACCGTGAGGTTAAGTGCCCCGGCGCCGCTTTCCGTAAAGCCGTCCAGCCAGAGTTTCGAGTAGGACAGGGTCACCGCCGGGGTCAGCACCACCGGGTTCACCCTCAGGTCGTAGCCCGTCTCCCCGTAGGCGTTGAGCTGGTTGCCGGTGGTGGAGCTATTGGCGGCGCGGCTCAGGCCGCCAAAGTTGATGTCCCGCTCCAGGTTGAAAAGATTCAAGGCATAGCCCAGGGAGCCGTAAGCGTAAAAAGGCTTAGGCAGGTAAGCCGCATAGGCCGTGAGGGGCCAGGTATTACCATGCACATAGCCCCCGGAGCCGCGAAAACCGGCGCTGGTGTAAGTGTAGCCGGTATTTAACCCGAGCAGGAGATCCTGCCACACCCGGTAGTCCGCCCCGGCGGTGAAGCCGGCCATGGTAAAATCGAAGCCGGTCTGGTCCACCGAGGACCCCTGGCCCCCGAGGATCAGACCCGGGTCGAAGTAGACACCCCAGGGCTTCTCCATGGCGCCGGAGTCTTTCTGGCCGCTGAGCAACCCGGTGAGGCTGGAGGCGGTGGAAGCCACCATCAGGCCTTCCCCCTGGGCGTAGTTGAGATTGAAGGAGCCGAGCCCCCCGGCGCCGAGGCCGGCGTCTCCGGGGCCGAAGCGGAGGTCGGTGATCCGCCGGGACAGGGTGCTCTTTTGCAGATTGGCTCCGGCAAAGGCCAGGGTAGACAGGGCCGCCGCCTTCTCCGGGGAGATCTGCTGGTAGGCGTTGGCCACCGCGCTGTTGCTGGTCAGGCTGTCGATGGCGTTCAGGACCGTACCCAGATCACCTGTGGTCACGCCGGCCACGCTGTTAAGCATGTTCCCCACCGCCCACTGGTTGTGGGTGAGGTTCAGGGACGGATTGGTATAGTTTCTGGCGACCATCGCCCCGTTAGTTTGCAAGTCTACGCTATTGGCTCCGTACAAGACCTGCCAATACAGGGTAGGGGTGATGTACTGGTTGATAATGGTATTAAAGGTGCCGGAAACGCCGCCGGCGCCGGCGGCGGTAAGGATGCCGGTGAACTTCTGGCCGTAACCGGGGATGTAGCCACCCAGGAGCTCTATATCCAAAGTGCCGTTCAGGCTGGCGTTGCCGGTCACCACCAGCTTGCTATAGCTGCTGGCCGAGGCGATCTGCTCCACCAGGGTGCCGGAGGCAGTCTGGGTGTAGTTGCCGTTGACGGTCATGGTGCCGGGGGCGTCGCCGGGTTTGACGGTGCCGCCGTTGGTGAGATTGCCGTTGAAGGTGGTGGCGGTCAGGGTGCCGCCGGTCATGGTGAAGCTGCCGCCGCTGTTGAGGTTGACCGTGTAGGCGTTTAGGAAGCCGCCGCTCAGCGAGTAGGTGCCGCTGCCGCCATTGCCCAGGTAGAGGACATCGCTCACCGTATGAGTGCCGCCCGTCTGGGTGAAGGTACCGCTGCCGGGGTTGCCGATATACTCATCGTTCACCGAGAGGCTGCCGGTACCGCTCAGGGTGTAGGAGCCGCTGGTGCCGGCTGCATTGCCCAGTACGAGGATATCGCTCACCGTATTAGTGCCGCCGCTCTGGGTGAAGGCGCCGCTGCCGGAATTGCCGATATACTCACCGCCGACCACCGCGAGGCTGCCGCCGCTCAGGGTGTAAGTGCCGCTGCCGCCGGCTATATCGCCCAGGAAGAGGCCCTCGCTCACCGTATGAGTGCCGCCCGTCTGGGTAAAGGTCCCGGTGCCCTCATAGCCGATGTACTCTGAGCTAGCCACCGAGAGGGTGCTGCCGGAGCCGCTGTCACTCAGATTATAAGTGCCGCTGGAGCCGGTAAAGAAGGCCAGGTAAAGGCTGTCGGTCACCGTGTGGGTCCCGCCGCTCTGGGTAAAGGCGCCGCTGCCGATAAAACCCACAACCTCATTGGTGGGATCCAGGAGGCCGGCGCTCAGATTATAACTACCACTCGCCCCGGAGCTTTCGCCCAGGTAGAGATTGCCGGCCACCGTATTGGTGCCGCCGCTCTGGGTGAAGGCGCCGCTGCCAGAATTGCCGATATATTCAGAAGCCGCCTGGAGGCTGCCGCCGCTCAGGTTATAGGTGCCGCTGGCGCCGGAGTTATCGCCCAGGTAGAGATCACCGCCCACCGTATTGCTGCCGCCGCTCTGGGTGAAGGCGCCGGTGCCAATGACGCCGATATCCTCATAGAGGGCCACCGAGAGGGTGCTGCCGCTGCCGCTGTCGCTCAGGTTATAGGTGCCGCTGCCGGTGGAATAGTAGCCCAGGTAAAGGCTGCTGGTCACCGTGTTGGTGCCGCCGCTCTGGGTGAAGGCGCCGCTGCCGGAGTTGCCGATGGTCTCATTGCCGCCCACCGAGAGGCTGCCGCCGCTCAGGTTATAGGTGCCGCTGCCGCCGGGGTTATAGCCCAGGTAAAGCTCGCCGGAGGTATTGGTGCCGCCGCTTTGGGTGAAGGCGCCGCTGCCGTAGTTGCCGATATACTCATAGGGCGCCGAGAGGCTGCCGCCGCTCAGATTATAAGTGCCACTGGCCCCGGGTTCATCGGCCAGGATGAGATTGCTCACTGCATTGCTGCCGCCGCTCTGGGTGAAGCTGCCGCTGCCGCTTTCGCCGATAAATTCACCGCCGGCCACCGAGAGGGTGCTGCCGCTGCCGCTGTCGCTCAGGTTATAGGTACCGCTGCCGGTGGAGCTGAAGCCCAGGTAAAGGCTGCCGCTCACCGTGTTGGTGCCGCCGCTCTGGGTGAAGGCGCCGGTGCCGGAACTACCGATAATTTCAACGGTTGTGACCGAGAGACTGCCGCCGGTGCCCAGGGTGTAAGTACCGCTGCCGCTATCGCCCAGGATGAGGGCGCCGGTCGTATTGGTGCCGCCCGTCTGGGTGAAGGCGCCGCTGCCACCTTCGCCAATCGACTCATATTCGCCCACCGAGAGGCTGCCGCCACTCAGGTTATAGGTGCCGCTGCCGGTGGAGTGGTAGCCCAGGTTGAGTTGGAGGCTCACCGCATTGGTGCCGCCCGTCTGGGTAAAGGCGCCGGTGCCGTAGTTGCCGATATATTCCGAGCCATCCACCGAGAGATAGCTGCCGCTGCCGCTGTCACTCAGATTATAGGTTCCGCTGGCCCCGGAGTTGTAGCCCAGGAAGAGGTCACCGCTCACCGTATTGATGCCGCCGCTCTGGGTAAAGGTGCCGGTGCCGGAATAACCCACATATTCATCGGTGGGGTCCAGGAGACCGGCGCTCAGATTATAGCTGCCGCTGGCCCCGGAGTTATAGCCCAGGTAGAGGTTGCCGGATACGGTATTGATGCCGCCGCTCTGGGTAAAGGTGCCGCTGCCGGAATAGCCGATATATTCATTAGGCGCCGAGAGGGTGTCGCCGGCGATGTCGCTCAAGCTATAGGTGCCGCTGGCCCCGGCATTATAGCCAAGGTAAAGGCTGCCGCCCACTGCATTGGTGCCGCCGGTCTGGGTGAAGCTGCCGCTGCCCGAGTAGCCCACGTATTCATTGGCCGCGGTGACGGTGCCGCCGCTTAAATTATAGCTGCTGCTGGCGCCGGCGTTTCTCCCCAGGTAGAGGTCGGTGAAAGTGCCGATCCCGCCGGTTTGGTTGAAGGTGGTGAAATCCAAGGTGCCCCCGGTCTGGTTAAAGTTGCCGGCGGCGTTGAGGCTGACAGTCCCGGCCGAGAGGCTGCCCACCTGGAGGTTGTAAGTACCGCTGCTGCCGGCAAAGACCGCCAGGCCGAGGGTATTGGTCGTATTGGTGCCGCCGCTCTGGGTGAAGATACCGCTGCCGTAACCACCAATGTATTCAGATACAGCCCAACCTGTGCCGCCCACCGAGAGGCTGCCGCCGCTCAGCGAGTAGGTGCCGACGGTGCCGGCGTTATATCCCAGGATAAGGGCGCCGACCACCGTGTTGCTGCCGCCGGTCTGGCTGAAGGCGCCTGTGCCGTGGTTGCCTACATACTCGGTACCGGAGACCGCTAGGCTGCCGGTGTCGCTCAGGTTATAGGTGCCGCTGGCGCCGGAGTTGTTGCCCAAGATAAGGTCACTGCTCACCGTGTGGGTGCCGCCGGTCTGCGTGAAGGCGCCGCTGCCGAAGTCGCCTATAAACTCGTTATGGGAGACCGCCAGGCTGCCGGTGCCGCTCAGCGAGTAGGTGCCGCTGGCGCCGGGATGAAAGCCCAGATTAAGATCGGTGTTCACCGTGTTGCTGCCGCCACTCTGGGTGAAGGTGCCGCTGCCGTCGTAGCCGATATACTCCGGGCCGCCCACCGAGAGGGTGCTGCCGCTGCCGCTGTCGCTCAGCGAGTAGGTACCGCTGCCGCCGGAATTGGCGCCCAAGGTCAGGCCGCCGGGCGCCGCATTGCTGCCGCCAGTCTGTGTGAAGCTGCCGCTGCCGGAGTTGCCTACCACCTCGCCACCGGAGACGGAGACCGCCAGGCTGCCGCCGCTCAGCGAGTAGGTACCGCTGGCGCCGGGGGCGTTGCCCAGGTTGAGGCTGCCGGCCGTATGGGTGCCGCCGCTCTGGGTGAAAGCGCCGCTGCCGGAGTTGCCGATGTACTCCGAGCCGGCCACTGAGAGGATGCTGCCGCTGCCGCTGTCGCTCAGGTTATAGGTGCCGCTGCCACCGGAATAGCCCAGATAGAGGTTGCCGGATACGGCATGGGTGCCGCCCGTCTGGGTGAAGATGCCGGTGCCGGATTGTCCGATATACTCCCCGGCGCTCACCACCGAGAGGCTGCCGCCACTCAGGGTGTAGGTGCCGCTGGCGCCGGACCTTTCGCCCAGGGTGAGTGAAATGTTCACCGTATGGCTGCCGCCGCTTTGAGTGAAACTGCCGCTGCCGTTGTCGCCGACGACCGCATAAGCGGTCATGAGGCTCCCGGCGCTCAGCGAGTAGGTGCCACTGCCGCCGGAGCTTTCGCCCAGGTCGAGTTCACTGGCCACCGTATGTGTGCCGCCGCTCTGGGTGAAGGCGCCGTTGCCGGAGTTGCCTACATACTCGTAACCGGTGGCCAGGCTGCCGCTGCCACTTAGATTATAGGTGCCGCTGGCCCCGGAGTTTTCGCCCAGGAAAAGTTGGCCGCACGTGTTGGTGCCGCCGCTCTGGGTGAAGGCGCCGTTGCCGGAGTTGCCTACATACTCGTAACCGGTGGCCAGGCTGCCGTTGCCACTTAGATTATAGGTGCCGCTGGCCCCGGAATTGTAGCCCAGGTAAAGGCTGCCGGTCACCGTATGGGTGCCGCCGCTTTGGGTGAAGCTGCCGCTGCCGGAGTAGCCGATATACTCCGGGCCGCCCACCGAGAGATAGCTGCCGGAGCCGCTGTCGCTCAAGTTATAGGCCCCGCTGCCGGTGGATGTATCGCCCAGGGTGAGGCTGCCGGCCACCGTATTGGTGCCGCCGCTCTGGGTGAAGGACGCGGTGCCCGCGTAGCCCACGTATTCATCGGCGGTATCGAGCAGGCCGCCGCTCAAGTTATAGCTGCCGCTGGCCTTGGAGTTCTCGCTCAGAGTAAGGTCGCCGGATACGGCATTGGTGCCGCCCGTCTGGGTGAAGGCGCCGCTGCCGGAGTTGCCGATGTATTCACTAGCCGCCGAGAGGGTCCCGGTGTTGCTTAAAGTGTAAGTGCCGCTGCTGCCTGTACCACTACCCACATAAAGGCTGCCGGTCACGGTATTGACGCCGCCGCTATTGGTGAAGTTGCCTGTGCCCAGGCTGCCGCTGTATTCATTACCGCCCACCGAGAGACTGCCGCCGTTTAAATTATAAGTGCCGCTGCCCCCGGCGTAGCGGCCGAGAGATAGATCCCCAGTCGTACTGTTCGTGCCGCCATTCTGGGTGAAGGCCCCGGTGCCGGAGCCGCCGATTTCCTCATAGGTCGCCGAAAGGACCCCGGTGCCCCTTAAATTGTAGGCGCCGCTGCTGCCCGCGGCGAAGCCCACGTAAAGATTGCCGGTCACTGTATCGGTGCCGCCGCTATTGATGAAGGTGCCAGACCCGTGGCTGCCGCTGTATTCATTGCCGCCCACAGAGAGAGTGCCGCCGGTTAAATCATAGGTGCCGCTGGCCCCAGACCAGTGGCCCAGAGACACATCTCCAGTAGTGCTATTGGTCCCGCCGCTTTGGGTAAAGCTGCCGCTGCCATACTCGCCGACTCGCTCATTGGCAGCCGACAGACTGCCGGAGTCGCTCAAGGTATAGCTGCCGCTGGCCCCGGTGGCATAACCCAGATTAATGTCGTTGGCCACCGTGGCGGTGCCGCCGCCCTGGCTAAAGGAGCCGTCGCCGGAGTTGCCCACGTTGAGGTAGCCGGTCGAAGTGGAGCTGCTCCCGCTGACCGTCAGGCTGCCGGCGTTGAGATTGTAGGTGCCGTTACTCCCCGGATCCAGGCCCAGGTTGAGGTTGTTATCGGCTATCGTGTTAAGGCCGCCCGTCTGGTTGAAGGTGCCGCTACTGCCGGTGTTCACGCCGATGGTCTCAAACCCGCTAGGGGTACCGGTGCCGCCAGTCAGGGTGCCGCCACTCAGATTGTAGGTGCCGCTACTCCCCGAATTCAGGCCCACCCTGAGGCCGGTGGTCACGGTGTTGGTGTAGCCCCCCTGATTGAGGACGCCACCGGAGGAGCTGGTGCCGATGTATTCATTGGCGTTAGTAATGTCAGTGGTCATCGAGTAAGGGCTGTTGCCGTCGTCCACGGTAAGATCGGCTGCAGCCGGACCCGGCGCCAGGACCACCGCCAGCAAGAAAATGGCTCCCAGGAGCCACCAGCAAAGGCGAGTTCTCGGAGTCTTTTTTCCCATATTCACCATCCTCCTCGAGTCAGCCGGCAACCCATTATCTCTGGGGCGCGGGAGGCTTCTTGTTAACCGGTGTTCCGGGAGCCGCGGGCGCAGGCGATGGGGTCGCGGATGGAACTGGAGCTGCTGCGGGATTCGGAGCAGGCGCGGCCTCGGCCGGATGCGCCTGGACTTCCCGGATGAGCAGAGCCACCCGGGAGTCCGCCGCCACCGGTTCGATGAGCACTATGTGCCGGGTGTTGATCCGCATGAAGTCCGGGGCGTGCCACTCGCTGCCCCTTTTCACCAGGAGGCTCTGGACTTCCTTTTTATCCGGGCTCGCCTGCTGCTTGATGTAGAAGACGTCCCGGAGGGTCAGGTAGGAAGAGCCGTCATCCTGGAGCCGGCCGAAAAAGACCTGGCCATTGTCCAGGAAGATAGCCTGGTACTCGGTGGGAAACCTAAGGTCGCCGCGGCCGCACGCCGCCAGCAGGACCAGGAGCAGGCAGAAAAACAGGATGGTGTGGTAGCGCCAGACACGGCGGTGACGGGGCTTTTCTCGCATAACCCTCCCCCGGCTCACTGCGAGTTCGGCACCATCCTAGGTTATCCCTGTAAGGAATGTCAAGAAAATTTTCTTCATATTTCTTATCTTAACAGCAGGGTCCGGCAACCAGCCTCGGCCTTTTCCCTCTCCCCCCTTGGGCATAAGCGCTGCCTTAAAAAGGCGGTTTTCGGTTATCTGTTTTCTGTTTTCTGTGAAAGGCAAAATCAAAGTCAAAGGCAAGGTAGGGGCGGGTTTTAAACCCGCCCCTACAGAGACAGAAAACAGTACACAGAAGCTCTATCTGGCGCAGGCTGCAGTTGATGTAGGGTTGGCACTGCCCACCAATTCCTATCAGGTTGTTGAAAAACGGGTTTTTATGTCATCCTGAACGATCAGTGAAGGATCTTTAGATCGAAAAATTTCATAAAAACTTGGGCTGGCGCTTTTCCAGAAAGGCCGCGGCGCCTTCTTTGGCGTCCGGAGAGGCAAAGCACAGGGCAAAGGCATCGGCCTCCAGGGCGCAGGCGTTTTTCAAATCCAGGTCAAAACCGCGGTCAATGGTCTGTTTGACGGCCCGCAAAGAGAGACGCCCTTTGGCGGCCAGGCTCCGGGCCACCTTGGTGCATTCCTCCCTGAAGCTGGCGGCTGGGAAGACCCGGGCCGCCAACCCTATGGCCCTGGCCTCGGCGGCGTCAATGATGCGGCCGGTGAGGCATAACTCCTTGGCCAGTCCCTTACCCACCAGGCGGGCCAGGCGCTGGGTGCCGCCAAAGCCGGGGATGATTCCCAGGTTGATCTCGGGCTGGCCGAATTTGGCCTCTTCCGAGGCATAGATGATATCGCAGGCCATGGCCATTTCGCAGCCGCCCCCCAGGGCAAAGCCATTGACGCAAGCGATCACCGGGATGGGCAATTGTTCCAGCTTAGCGGCCACTGCCTGGCCAACATCGGCAAATTGTCTGGCCGCCAGGGGATCGAATTTGAGAAAATCATTGATGTCCGCCCCGGCGATGAAGGCCCGGCCCTGGCCGGTCATCAGCAAGACCCGGATCTTCGGGTTCTGGGCCGTCTGATCCAAGACCGTGGCAATCTCCGCCATGGTTTCGGCATTCAGAGCATTCAGCCTTTCGGGGCGGTTGAAGGTCAGGGTGGCGATCCCATCCTCGACGGCGAACAGCACAGTATTGTAGGACATTACGACCTCCTGATCCGGAAAGGATTCCGGCCGCAGAAATTTTCCAGGGGCAGCGGCGGAGATAATCGCCATTGGCTGGCGCCAGAGCAAATCTCAAAGGCGCACCCCGCCTGCCTCAGGTATGGTGGAACTCGCTTCCGGCCAGCGCCAGCGATTTGATCATCAAGACGATATCCGATTCCTGGCCGTCCTTATCCATGGCAAAGCCTTCCAAGACCGCAGCCTTTTCAAATCCCAATTTATCAAGTTTCGCACCCTGAATAGAGTACACGGGCGGGGACGCCCAGGCCACCTAAACTTGGCAGCCCAGGCCTGCCAACTTGTTACCCGTCAAGGGCGCAAATTCACTCCGGATTAAAACCCCAACCAGCGCACTTCCCGGGGTTTACGGGGGGGAACCGGAGGCTCTTTGGCGGAGTAGCCGATGGGGGTGATGGCCAGCAGCTGCTGGTCGGTTTTACCCAAGTACCCCAGGATTTCCTTTTCCACCAGGCTTCCCGCGGTCATCCAACAGGTCCCCAGGCCCTCGGCGTGGGCCGCCAGGAGCATGTTTTGCATCATAGCGGCGCCGCTTTGAATGTTGGCGGCGCCGGTGGCGTCGCCCCACGGCCACACGGTCACCGCAATGACCACCGGGGCGCCCCCCAGGTCCTTGAAAAAAGCCACCACCCGCTTCTGGCTCTTTTCCGTCACCCCGGTTTGTTGCATGATGGGGACAATTTTCTCAATGGAGAGGTTGACCAGGCCGACAAATTCATCCCGGGCCTTGCCGGCCATCACCGTGATATCCCAGCATTGGGTGTTCATGCCGGACGGCGCCCACAGCCCGGCGTCAATTACCCTTTCCAGGGCGTCCCGGGGCGGCATCTCCGGCCGATAGCGGCGGTGGCTGCGACGGCTATGAATGGCTTCGTAAAGATCCATAGTTGCTCCTTTCTCGTTCTGATAAGAGATAAGCCCCCCTGGGCTACTCCATAGGGTTAAGGTAGGGGACTTACACCCCCAAGCTGACGTGCAGGCCCGGCGCACAATAAAGGCGGCCCGCAGGCCGCCTGTTAAATCTCTGCAAGTAATTTAAATTAGAAGTGGTAAGCCACGCCCAATTCGCCGCTGAACAGGTTGTAAGTAGGGTTCAGCTTGAAGCTCGCCGGGGCGCCGTTTGCCCCATTAATCCCGCTATAGGAGAAGCTGGGCTGGGCATAACGATATTTGAAGGAGAGG
>Ga0116127_1000043_pt1 | contig 119311 bp, 104 predicted proteins | sample June2015DPH_16_1_FD_89731 | JGI IMG/M metagenome (GOLD analysis project Ga0116127, IMG submission 89731) | Peatland microbial communities from SPRUCE experiment site at the Marcell Experimental Forest, Minnesota, USA - June2015DPH_16_100 | ecosystem: Environmental > Terrestrial > Soil >... | reverse complement strand
GTTCACGTTCCCGTCGCCTGCTACTGCTTCAATAATTGCCCTCGGAAATGCTCGCGCCTTTCCTTCACACTCCCCTGCGAACGCGGTTCCGGACAGTATTGTGCGCAGCACCGCGGGTTCGCCGGTTCGCGGGTTCCCCCACTCGTCGCACCCCCATTTCACTGTAACCAAGCGGCATTTAATTCCCCCTCTGACTCCTCTACACAATTGCTCCTATTGTTGCAGTACCCCTTGAAGTCCGCGAAGCCCCCGCAATCAAGACGAAAGTTGTGCTTGTAGGAGAGATTGCTCACAAGGTTGAGCAGCAGCTTGCGCCGTTGCCACAAGCTGCTCCACACCCGGCGCAGAATGTGCGGCAGGGAATAAAAGTTCCCATGGCACGAAATCATTTCCTCGATGGCTCCCTCCAGAGACAACTGCTTATACCGGGCCACCGGGAAGGTCAGCGTGTAGTATTTCCAGTCTTCCGGAAACGCATCCAGAGCCACGCGCCCCTCCGCTTTCATCTGGTCCCACAAGCGTGTCCCCGGCAGCGGCGTCAGAAACAGCACGTTGAGACTGTCCACGCCGTAATGGCTGGCCGCCTCGGCGATCCGCCGGCCGATCCCCGGTTCATCAACGTCCAAACCAAGGATGAACGACCCCGCCACCAAAATGTTGTGCCGCTGTATCCTCCGCACCGAGGCGCGGAGATCCCGGCCCTTCTGAAGATTGAACTTCTTGCCCAGCTCCGCAAGCCCCTGCGGCGTCGGCGATTCAAACCCGATGAAAACGCCCTGGCACCCGGCCTGCGCCGCCAACGCCAATAGTTCTTCGTCATCCGCGAAGTTGATCGTCACCTGGGCAATCCATCGCTTCCGCAGCTTCGCCGCCGCCATCGCCCGGAACAGCTCCTTGGCTCGGGCCATGTGGTCCGCCCGTGTCCCGATGAGGTTGTCGTCCACCACCAAAACATATTTCTCACGAATCGACTTGAATTCCCGCACCACGTCCGCAATCGGACGTTGCCGGTACCGCGCGCCGTTGAACGTCGTCACGCTGCAAAAACTGCAATTCAAGGGACAGCCCCGCGTGGTCTGAATCGCCCCGAAGGCATACTCGCCGGCCAGCAAATCGTGCCGGGCCAGTGGAACATCGTCCATCTTGGCCAGCCCTCCGTCATACCATTGCTTCAGCCTGCCATGCCGGGCGTCCTCCAAAACCTGCGCCCAGACACCCTCCGCTTCCCCCGTGACCACCGAATCCACCCGCTTCATGGCCTCTTCTCGGCACATGGTCGCATGAATCCCTCCCATGACGACGTCTACGCCCAGTTTCCGAAAGTGACTGGCCACCTTATAGGCCCGGCTTGCCTGTGCGGTGAAAGCGGTAATGCCCACCAGGTCCGGCCGAGCCATGGCCTCATAGTTCGGTGCTCCCAAGTTCTCGTCAATGATCGTGACTTCCCACTCCGGCGGCGTTAGCCCGGCCAGAACCATTAGGCTCAGCGGTTTCCACACCCGGTAACGGCTCCAGCGGCTCTCCTTGGCGATACTGACCAGCGGGTTTGAAGGATTGATCAGAAATAGACGCATGCCGTGCTTTGACCCTTGGTTATGGATTTGTCGGTCTTGTGTTCGATATAGCGGCGATGCACCCTGCGCAGCAGGGCGCACGATTTAGCGGCGGTGCGTAGCACCGCGGGTTCCCGCAGCCTCGCAGAATCGCGCTCGCTTGTCCAGTTAGCCCAACGCAAAATTATTCCGTGACCGCCCCGCCACACGCGCGACTCTCGACCTGCGCGTACTATACCCGCCCTGCCGCTCCTCCGCAGCGGGTGTCATTCCCAGGCGCCAGGCCGCCACTTTTTCCCTGCAAAACGCCCCTGCCAAGGCGAGACCCAATCAACTGGACGGCGCAGCGGCGCTTCGCTGGAGCGCATTTTTGTCAGGTGTCGTCATTCGTATCTGTCCTTCGATCCGCCACAATTGACTGTGAACACTCGGCACAAGAACTTGTCCTCGCGCCTAATCTGGTGATACGCTCCCGGCAACACAACAATCGTGTCGCCCGGCGAAAGCGTGTGAGCTATTCCCTCGACCTCGATAATCATCCTGCCTTCCAAGAGCACGTAAATCTCCGTGCCTATCTTGTGGCAATGCCGCGTCTGCTTGGCGACCTCCGTGAACACGGCAGACTCCGTATCTCTCATCAGCAAGACCGGACACTTGCCTGAACTCGTCTGGTGACTCCACTGGCTCTCGGATGCCGCCTCCTCTTTCGAAGCATAAATTTCCGTGACGAGAATCTTCCTATCGCCGCGTGCGGGTGCATGAAGCGCCGGGTCACTCTTGGCCGCCTGCAAACTGAATAGGATTGCTGGTGGGTTCATGTGGATGTGCGCGATGGCACCTAACACAGATTAGGCGTCCCCGCCTAACACCCCCAATACCCTCCGGCCACTTGCACAACCTGCCCGCAAAAGCGGGAGTGGAGAATTCCTACCTCTTGCTGCGCCACTGGTGTACAGCCGCCGAGCGTTCTTGTCACGGAATCCTCGCCGGATCGCCAGAAAATCCTCACCCTACAGCCCATCCATAGGACTGCGGGCGCCCTTCGTTCCCTGTCCCAGTTTGTCCCGTCCTGAGTTTATCCTTAGTGTGACCAGTATCTTCGAACCAACCATGCGAGCGCAACGACGATCACACCGATGACAAGGATGCGTGCGATCCGATGCCAACCCTCCCGAGTGCTGAGTCCAAGCTGCCACCAATCCAAACCGGCTCTCCAATCCTCGGGGTCCGCCAGAAAGCCGGCCACCAATTTCTTCGCGTCGTCCGTGCTGATATAAGGCCCAAGACACCAAATCGAACCATCGGGCAGCTGGCGCTGTACGGTAAATTCGCCCGATATCCCAAACAGCGCCAGAGATCCCTTTTCTGGCAGCGTAAACACGAGATCCAGTTCACCCTCGGGCAACGCGTCGATAGCGCGGACGTATGCGTCCCCTTCCGCCGCCACCCCGTTGATCATGTATGTTACCACTTCAGGCATCGCATTTATCATCTATCAACGTTTACACGGACCCGCCTAACATCCCCACCACGGTTTGGTCAGCTCCACAACTTGCCCGCAAAAGCGGTGGCGGAGAATTCCCAACGCTTGCAGCGCAAATCGTGTACCGCCCTCTGGCGTTCTTGTCACGGAATTTTCGGCGGATCGCCAGATTATCCTCGCTTTGCATCCCACCCAAGGGATTGCGGGCGCGGTTCGGCCGCTCGTCCGCGCTGGGTGGTTAGACTGCGCCTCTGGGTGACACCGAACACATCGCGATTCTCAGGGGCGCCGACGATCGTACCGATGAGGTGGTGAAACCAGCTCTCAGACACCTTCAAAACGAACTCAGGTGCACCGCCTGCGCGGACAGACAGATGACGTGGATCGTCGTCTGCCATGAACTCTATATCGATTGGCAGCTCACCTTCGTGGACGAGTTCGCAGCGGAACCACTTGTAGAAAATGTGTTCGATCGGGTGACACTCCCCGCGATACTCTGCCGACAAACGAACCGAATGCGCCGTCCGGAGAAACCGCTCGAAAGCATCTCGGTCGCCGACGGCCTTGCGATCCGGGAAGCGCTTCCGAGCCGTGGCCGCCACGGCGACCAGAGCGGTGAGGAATGCCCCCTCGCGGCGACCGCTCTTCCAGAGAAGGAGCGCGTCATCGACTCGTGCTTGCACGCTCATCGGATCGCCTCTACCCGGCCTAACGCAAAGGTCAGCGACGGGAGCCAGCCGCCGATGACGTCCGTATTTCACTCTGAGCGAAACGGCTGGCGCTCGTTCGCTGCACCGCCTTGTTGGGTCATTTCTTCTTTCGCTTCTTCTGTGTCTTTGGCTTGCGCTTGGCGAGAGCATCCTCAATCTGCCTCGCGGTGATGACGTGGTCCTGAGGTATCCGAAGAATCATCTCCTCAAAGTATTCCCCGTCTTTGGAGTGCCCGCGAACAATCAACTCGAGCGGGTCGGAGGGTCTGTCGCCCTTCCTGATACCATCAGAACGAGCCTTGATGATAGCGGTAATCAACTCGACAACGCTCGTAACGAAAGTGAGTCCCGCCGTAGTGACGGCCAAATAAACCAGAAGCTCTGGGCCACTCTCATGCTCCTCAAACCGGCAGTGGACGTCTGACAAATCGGCGCTAGCCATGTACTCATCGATGAGCCGATAAGCCTGAGGAGAATGCTCCCGATGGAAGCAACCTGACGCGACTCTCACTTTGATAGAAACGGGCACAACGCCGTTGGTCTTCGTGCGTTCAAAATCCTCCATACGCTTCCGAAACTCTGAGTGCCAGGCGGTATCCATAGACGTGTGCAGTGGACAGCTAACAATGATTACACCGATCCGCCCAACACCCCCAATACGGATTGGAGAGTCGCACAACATGCCCGCAAAAGCGGGGGCGGAGCGAACTAAAGGTGACGCGCGAACGAAGGTGACGCGAACCCTTAATGCCCAAGGCAAGCCAACCGCAGCATTTAGCACGGCGATTATAGCGCATCGCCCGCCGCCCAACAGCGGCTTATTATCCGCTGCATGCGCATGGCCAACAAGCGGGGGGACAGTTCTCGACACCTGGGCCCACGCTTTCACACAGGGCCTCTTCAGACGTGAAGGTTTTCCATATTTTTCTCGTATCCCAAATCCAGCCAACAGCTTACGCGTTTTCGGCCCATTTCCCGGGCCGCTCGCTTCACGACTTACAACCCAAAACGGCGATATTGCGCCAAAAACCGCTTCGCTAATCTCACTTCCAGTTCGGTCCGAGCGCCCGGGGAAAAAGTTTTTTGAAAATGGTGAATGTTTTCAGCGCAACTTCACGCAGCAGCAAGCGATACAGCTCTCTTTCAAGCTGTTCTCATAGTGCGCGCAGCCGACGCACAAACATCACGCAGCCCCGTGCAAAAGCGGGACTTACGGCAAAGCTCATTCCCCCGTTTCCAGGATGGCCAGGAACGCCTCTTGCGGGATGTCCACGCTCCCCACGCGCTTCATCCGCTTCTTGCCCTCTTTCTGCTTCTCCAGCAGCTTGCGCTTGCGCGTCACGTCGCCGCCGTAGCACTTGGCCGTCACGTTCTTGCCCACCGACTTGATCGTCTCGCGAGCGATGATCTTGCCGCCGATCGCCGCCTGCAGCGGGATCTCGAACAAGTGCCGAGCAATTTCCTTCTTCAGCCGCAGGAGCAGCTTGCGGCCGCGCTGCTCGGCATGATCGCGGTGCACGATCACGCTCAGCGAGTCCACGCGGTCCGCGTTGATCAGGATGTCCACCCGCACCAGATTGCCCGGGCGGAACCCGACAAGAGCGTAATCCATCGTGCCGTAGCCGCGCGTGGCGCTCTTGAGCCGGTCGTAAAAATCGTAGATCACCTCCGCCAGGGGCATTTCGTACGCCAGGATCACGCGGCTTGTGCCGATGTATTCCGTCTTCTTGTAAGTCCCGCGCCGGTCCTCGCACAGTTTCATCAGCGCCCCCACCGACTCGCTGGGGAGGATCAGGTTCAGCAGAATGTACGGCTCGCGAATCTCCTCGACCTGCGTCGGATTTGGCAGTTGGCTGGGGGCGTCGATGCGTTTGACCGTGCCATCGGTCAGCTTCACTTCATAGCTGACCGTCGGCGCCGTCTGCACCACCTCGATGTGAAACTCCCGCTCCAGCCGCTCCTGGATGATCTCCATGTGCAGCAGGCCCAAGAATCCGCAGCGGAACCCGAACCCCAGGGCATCGGACGATTCGGGCGTGTAGGTAAAGCTGCTGTCGTTGAGCTGAAGTCGGTCCATGGCGTCGCGCAGTTCGTCGTACTGCGTGCTGCCGGCCGGATAGAAATCGCAAAAGACCATCTGCTGGATGGGCTTGTAGCCGGGCAGCGGCGCAGCCGCGGGCGCCAGCGCGTCCGTCACCGTATCGCCGATGCGCACGTCGTGCAGGTCCTTGATCGCCGCCACTAGAAACCCCACCTCTCCACAGCCGATCCGTTCCACCTGCTTGGGCCGCGGCATTAACTTCCCCAGTTCCGTGATCTGGTACTGCCGATCCGTCCCCATCAGCCGGATCTTCTGACCCTTGACCAACTGGCCATCCACCACGCGCACATAGACGATGACCCCGCGGTAGTCGTCGTAGATGCTGTCGAAGATGAGGGCCCGCGTCGGCTGATTGGCCTCGCCCTTGGGCGGCGGCAATTTTTCGCACAACTTCGCGATCAGCTCGTCGATCCCCGCTCCCGTCTTGGCGGATACCAGCAGCGCATCTTCCGCCGCGAAGCCCAGCACCTGCTCGATCTCCTCCGCCACCTCCACCGGCCGCGCGCTGGGCAGATCGATCTTGTTGATCACCGGGATGATTTCCAGCCCCGCCTCGATCGCCGCGTAGGCGTTGGCCACCGTCTGCGCCTGCACGCCCTGCGTGGCGTCCACCACCAGGATGGCCCCCTCGCACGCCTGAAGGGCCTTTTGCACCTCGTAATGAAAGTCCACGTGTCCGGGCGTGTCGATGAAATTCAGCATGAACGGCTCGCCCTGGTGCTCGTGGAACATCGTCACCGCCGATGCCTTGATGGTGATCCCCCGCTCGCGCTCCAGCTCCATATCGTCCAGGATCTGCTCCTTGAATTCGCGCTCGGTGATCGCCCCGGCGCGCATCAGCAGGCGGTCCGACAGCGTGCTCTTGCCGTGATCGATGTGGGCAATAATCGAGAAATTGCGAATCTGCATAACCTCGTTTTCACGGCCTCGTCGCCGGCGATGAGGCCGCCGGCGCCGCCGGCGCCGACAGAAGCTGGTACGGATTATCCGCCGCCGTCACCCCGAACACCTCGACTTTTTGGATCGTCGTCGGCTCCTTGGGCGTGCCACGCTGTGGATCGGCGATCGGCGAATTTTCGATCTTCCGCACCGCCTCCATCCCCTGCACCACCTTGGCAAACGCCGTATAGTGACGGTCCAGCGCCGCCGTCTGCTTGTAATCCAGGCAGATGAAGAACTGGCTGCCGGCGCTGTTGGCGTATTGCGACCGCGGCCAAATCCCCATCGACGGGTCCTCGTTGGGATCGCCGCTGCGCGCCATGGACAGCACGCCCTCCGTATGCGGCTTGCCGTTGAATTCCGCCTCAACGTGATACCCCGGTCCGCCCATCCCCGTGCCCATCGGATCGCCCCCCTGAATCACAAACCCCGGCACCACCCGGTGAAACACCAGCCCATCGTAATACCCCTCGCTGGCCAACGCCAAAAACGAATCCACCGTGTGCGGAGCCGCGTCGTAATAAAACACCACCGTCATCGGTCCGGCGTCCGTCCGCATGACCGCGTATTGCAGCGGCGCCACCCGCCGCACCGCCAACCTATCGTCCTGCATCCGCAGCTCGATCACCAGCGGCACGCCCAGAAAGTCCTTCGGCACCCCCGACGCCAGCGGCGTTCCCCGCGGCAAGGCATACACCACAAACGTCCCCTCCTCCTCCAACGCCGGAAACATTTCCAGCAAATCCACCGTCGCCCCCGCCTTGGCGTCCGTCGACGATTTCGACTTCATCAGCTTCCCCGAAAAATCCGTCATCTCCAGGGTCACGTCCTGCTTCGACGCCACCGTCACCGACACCGCCTGCTGCGGCGCGTACCACATCTTCTGCGGCACCAGCACCGAAAACAAAATGGAGATCACGCTAATCGCCGAATGCATAGTTGGACTCCTTGTCGTGGCTCGCAAAGTAACGGAAAAACGAACTTGATGAAAGTTGCTGGTCGCTGGCGTGCGCCCAAACTTTTGGGCGACCAACCTTTCCTCCTCCCCCAGTACGCTGGGGGAGGAAAGAGGTGGGGGTTTTGTTCGAGGGGCGCTGGATAGTCGGATCGCCCTCACCGCCGCAACTGTCAAACCCCCACCCAACCCTCCCCCGGACGTACCGGGGGAGGGCAAGAGTTCACGTGGCTTCGATTGATGTGTGCCCGAAAAATTGGGCACGCCCGCAAGGGACATGGCCTGCCTCTACGGCACGATCTCCGAAATCTGCCGCGTCAGCGACGCCAGGCACGCGTTGCCGTCACACGCCTGGTACGACAGGGTCATGTCGATCTTCTCGCCCTTGCTCGGCGGCCTCGCAAACACAACGCCAATGACGAACTGGCCCTGATAAACGCGCAACGGTTGATCGTTGAATGCAAACTTCCGCAGCTCTGGCGGCGGATACTCCACGGCCGCATCCGACCGGCCAAGCGACAAACGCGTCGGCGCCGCACCCGGCCCCGGGTCGAAGGCATTGATGTGGAATCCCGCCTGCACGCTGCAATGAAGTTCCAGCCGCGATGCGCTGGTCCACTGTGGCCGCGCCGTCAAGACACGAGCCGCCAGTTCCTCCAGCGGCGCCGGCCGATCCGCCGCTCTCTTGCCTGGCGAAATCTCCAGCACACCTGCGACGCGCACGAACTGCATCGCCGCCTGCACCAACGCGCTCATTCCTTGGCCCAAGTTTTGCAATTGCTCGCCGAACGCAGCGATCGTCCGCTGGGCCACCTGTTGGTGTCCCAATTCCAGCGTCACCATCGCCGCCACGCCGTTGCCGCTGGGCAGCGGGCTGTCGCTGCCGAGTTGCTGCCGCACCGGCAATTCCCCCGCCCCCTGCGGGGTGTAGAAGAATCCCCCATCCTCCGAGCCGAAGCGCCGCAGCATTTCGCCGGCCAGATCGGCCGCCTGCCCGCGCCGCCCCGCTCCATCCCCCGCCTCGTCCAGGGCCAGCAGTCCCTGGATCAGAAACGCATAATCCTCCAAAAGCGCATCCAGCTTCGCATTCCCTCGCGTGCTGAGGCGCAACAGCCCGCCGTCGCCGCGATGCCGCGCCAGCAGGAAATCCGCCGCCCCGGCCGCGGCCTGCACGTACCGCGGCTCGGCCAGAACACGTCCCGCATGCGCCAGGCCCCGGACCATCAGCCCGTTCCAGGCGGTCAATATCTTGTCATCCAACCGCGGCTGTTTGCGCCGCCGCCGCGCCGCGTGAAGCGCTTCCCGCATCTTGGCCAAGCCGGGATCCAGCAGCGCCGGCCGCCCGCCGGCAAACGGCTCGGCCAGATAGAGCACGTATTTCTGCGGCGCATCGCCCGCAGCATGCGGATCGGCAAAATTCGGGTCTTGATCCAGGCCGTACACGCGGCAAAAGCGGGCGACCTCGGACGAGTCCGCGACGCCCGCGAGAATTTCGTCCGCCTCCTGCCGGGTCCACAAATAGCTGGCACCCTCTTGCCCATCCACCTCCGCATCCAGGGCCGTGTAAAACGCCCCTTGCGGCGAAGTCATCTCGGTCAATACGAAATCCGCGATGCTGCGGGCGACCGCCCCGTATCGGGCCTCCCGCGTCTGCTGATACGCCTCGGCGTAAATCCACAGGAGCATCGCGTTGTCGTACAGCATGATTTCAAAGTGCGGCACCAACCACCGCTCATCCGTGCTATAGCGATGAAACGCCCCGCCAAGCTGATCGCGAATCCCCCCGTGAGCCATGGCATCCAAGGTCATGCGCAGCTTTTGGAGCAGTTCCTGGTCGCGATGCTCGCGCAGATACATCAGGAGCAATTCCAGAAGGGGCTGCCGCGGGAATTTGGGCGCCGAAGAAAATCCGCCATACGCCGGATCAAAATCCGCCGTGCTGCGCCGGATCATCGTTTCGACCCACGCCGCATCAATGCGCAGTTCCCGTTGCACCGGCTGCGGCCGGGCCAATTCCTGCAAAAGCCGCGTCATCTCTTGCGCCGACTCCTGCACCTTATCGCGGCGGTTGGTCCACGCGTCGTGGACGGCCGCCAGAAGGCGCCCAAAACCCGGCCGGCCATGCGAGTCCTGCGGCGGAAAATACGTCCCGCCGAAAAACGGACGCAAATCCGGCATCAAAAAAATGCTCATCGGCCAGCCGCCCTGACCCGTCAAAAGTTGGACCGCCGTCATGTAAAGCTGGTCCACGTCCGGCCGCTCCTCCCGGTCCACCTTGATGTTCACAAAATGCTGGTTCATTAACGCGGCAATCTGCTGATTCTCAAAACACTGCCGCTCCATGACGTGGCACCAGTAACAGCTGCTGTACCCCACAGACAGGAAAATGGGCTTTCCCTCGGCCCTCGCCCGCTCGAACGCCTCCGCCGACCACGGATACCAATCCACCGGATTGTGCGCGTGCTGCAAGAGATAGGGCGAGGTTTCCCTGGCCAGTCGATTCGTCCATTGTCTTAATGCGGTTCCCATCGGATTCGATCCAATGATAGGGCGCATATTGTCCTACGCGGTGAATTTAATAGGATACTGGCGTCTCATACGCAGGAGTCATTCCCTTGGATTTCACAACCAACATCACGCTGCCGCAGCACCAGATTCCCACGCATTGGTACAACATCCTGGCGGATTTTCCGCAGCCGCTTTCTCCCCCGCTGAATCCGGCCACCAAGCAGCCGGCCGGGCCGCAGGACCTCTCCGCCATCTTCGCCATGAACATCATCGAGCAGGAGGTCTCGTCCCAGCGCTACATCCAGATTCCCGACCAGGTGCGGCAGATGTACGCCCTGTGGCGGCCCACGCCCCTGCGCCGGGCCGTGCGCCTCGAGCAGGCCCTGGGCACGCCGGCCCACATCTACTACAAGTACGAGGGCGTCAGCCCCGCCGGCAGCCACAAGCCCAACAGCGCCATCGCTCAGGCCTACTACAACAAGCAGGCCGGCATCAAACGCATCGCCACCGAAACCGGCGCCGGGCAGTGGGGCTCCGCCCTGGCCCTGGCCTGCGACCTCTTCGGCCTCGAGTGCGTCGTCTACATGGTGCGCGTCAGCTACCAACAGAAGCCGTACAGAAGAATCATGATGCAGACCTGGGGCGCTACCATTCATCCCAGCCCCAGCGACCACACCGAGTACGGCCGCAAGATGCTCAAGGAAAACAGCAATCACCCCGGCAGCCTCGGCATCGCCATCAGCGAAGCTCTGGAAGACACCGTTCGCACCCCCGGCACCAAGTACGCCCTGGGCAGCGTGCTCAACCACGTCTGCATGCATCAGACCGTCGTCGGCCAGGAAGCGATCAAGCAGATGGAGCTGGCCGGCGAGGACCCGGACGTGGTCATCGCCTGCGCCGGCGGCGGCAGCAACTTCGCCGGCATCGCCTTCCCCTTCCTGCATCGCAACCTGCACGAGGGGAAGAAATACCGCTTGATGGCCGTCGAGCCGACCGCCTGTGCGTCTATGACTAAGGGCGAATTCCGCTACGACTTCGGCGACACCGCCATGATGACTCCGCTGATGATGATGTACACTCTGGGCCACGATTTCATCCCGCCCAGCATCCACGCCGGCGGCCTGCGCTATCACGGCATGGCCCCCACCGTCAGCCACGCCCTGAAGCTCGGCCTCATCGAAGCCAGAGCGTATGCGCAGGTCCCCGTTTTCGAGGCGGCCGTGCAATTCGCCAAGACCGAAGGGATCATCTCCGCTCCCGAATCCGCCCACGCCATCCGCGCCGCCGTCGACGAGGCCCTCGAGGCGAAAAAGGAAAAACGCAAGAGGGTGATCCTGTTCAACCTGTCCGGCCACGGCTTTATGGACATGACCGCGTACGAAAGCTACTTCGAGGGCAAGCTGGGGGAGGGATGATGGGAAGAGACGGAGAGACGAAGTGACGAAGTGAAAGAGGCGGCAGGACACATCGAGGCTTAATGGGGATGTTCTACAGGCTCCAATTCGTCATGCTGTTGTGCTGCGCCGCTTTCTACTACAAGGCCGCCGAAATCGAAAACGCACCGCCGATTCTCTGGTCCGGCCTGTCGGTGCTGATCTTCCTGACGACCTGGCTTGTCTTGCACTGGGCCACGCTGGGCAACCTCCTCGGCCAAGCCGCCCTGCTGGCTGCGATCACCGTGTTCCGCTTGATCCGCAGTGAATGATCCGAATCAGTTCGCTGCTCGCTCAATCCTCCGGCCGCTCGCGGGCATCCGCCATTCTCACGATCTTCGGATCGAACCGCGCGATCACTTGCACCAAATCCGCCTGGGCGGCCATCACCTGATGGATGTCCTTGTAAACGCCGGGCACTTCGTCCAGGCCGGCTGAAAGCAATCGCACCCCGGCGGCGGCCAGGATCGGCTTGACGGCCGACCATGTGAACCGCTTCTTGGCGGCCGTGCGGCTCATTACCCGCCCCGCCCCGTGGGCGGCGGAATTCAGCGAATCTTCATTGCCGCGGCCGCGCACCACAAACCCCGGCGTGGCCATCGAACCGGGAATCACACCCAGCATGCCCGCCTCCGCCGGCGTCGCCCCCTTGCGATGCACGATCAATTCGCGATCTCCGTGCCTTTCCTTCCACGCGAAATTGTGATGATTCTCCACCCCCGCCAGAACCGCCGCCCCCAGCGAGCGCGCGATTCGCTGATGGATCAGGGCGTGATTCGCCGACGCGTACTGGCCCATCAGATTCATCGCCTGCCAATATTCCTGTCCCGGCTCGCTGTCCAGATCGAGCCATGCCAAGCGCCTCAACGCTTGCGGCAATTCCGGATGCAGGGACATCGCCAGGCGTGAATAATGCTCCGCGATCCTCGCGCCGGCCCCGCGGCTGCCGCTGTGGCTGAGCAGCGCCAGATACGACCCCGCTGCCAGACCCAGCTCCGCATGATCCAGCGTCAGAACCCCAAACTCGACAAAATGGTTTCCGCTGCCGCTGGTGCCCAGTTGCGAGCGGGCCTTGTCGAACAGTTCTCGCGTGATGGGCGAGGCATTCCAATCCGCCGCCAAAACCTCGTGTTCCAACGGCGTGCGAAACGCCGCGCCGGCGCCGAAAAGCGTTTCCCGCTGCAGGGCGCCGGCCAGCCGGTCCTCTTTCTCGAGCAGCCAACTGGGCGGCAGATCCAGCACGGACAATTTCATTCGACAGGCGATGTCCACGCCCACGGCGTAGGGGATGACCGCGTTTTGGGTTGCCAGAACCCCGCCGATGGGCAGGCCGTACCCGACGTGCGCGTCCGGCATCAGCGCTCCGCGCACCGCCACGGGCAGACGGGCCGCATCCTGCATCTGCTGCAGCGCCTCCGGCTCCAGACCCTGGCCCCAGACGCGGTAAGGCGCGGCGGACGAGGGGGAGTTCGAAAGATCGAATGACATGGCTGGCGCGAAATTCGAATGACGAATGACGAATGACGAATGACGAATCAATGACGATTGACGAACGGCAAAAGGCGGCCATTCGAATATTCGTCATTCGAATTTGATTCGTCATTCTTCATTCGTCATTTTCACACGACATTCAACTCTGGTCCTTTGCCGCGCAGGTTGTGCAGACTGATTTGCCCGGCCAGGTTCTGCACGATCCGCATGAGCGCTTCGGCCAGCTTGGGATTGCCCTCGAAATTCTTCCGCGGCGTCCCCGCGTCGCTGTTGACGCGAAGCTCGGTGAAGATGGGGATCGAGCCCAGGAACGGCAGACCCAGGCGCTGCGCCGCCGCCTCTGCTCCGCCGCGGCCCAGCCAATCGTGCTCGCTGCCATCGGGCGCCACAAAATAGCTCATGTTCTCGATGATCCCCAGCACCGGCGTCTGCAACTGCTCGAACATCCGCACCGCCCGCACCGCGTCGTCCAGGGCCACCTGCTGCGGCGTGGCCACCACCACCGCGCCGCTCAGCGGCAAAAGCTGACACAGCGTCAGCGGCACGTCGCCCGTCCCCGGCGGCAAATCCACGATCAGGTAATCCAGTTCCGGCCACACGGTGTTGTCCAGGAGCAGCTGCTTAAACGCTCCGTGCGCCATCGGCCCGCGCCAGATCAGCGGCTTATCCTCCTCCACCAGCGACCCGATCGTGACCGCATGAATCCCGTGCACGAAATGCGGGATCAGGCGCGACCCTTGCACCTGCGGCACGACCCCCTTGATCCCCAGCATGGTCGGCATCGAAGGGCCGTAGATGTCTCCATCCATCAGACCCACCGCCGCGCCACTGAGCGCAAGTCCCACGGCCAGATTGACGGCCACCGTGGACTTGCCCACGCCGCCTTTGCCCGCGCCGATCGCCACCACGTTCTTCACCTGCGGCAAGAGCTCTGTTCGCGGCCCCGGCGCCGCTCGCGTGTTGGCCGTCAGCTCCAGTTTCACCGAACCCGCCCCCGCCTGCCGCAACGCCGCCGTCACCTCCCGCTCGATTCGCTCCTTCAGCGGGCAGGCCGGCGTGGTCAGCTCCACCGTCACGGCGACCTCCTCGCCGTTGACGCGTACCTCCTTGACCATTTTCAAGGTGACGATGTCCCTGCCGAGTTCCGGGTCCTGCACGGTCCGCAGGACGTCCATCACCTGTTCGCGCGTCAGCGCCATGACCAATCCTATTCAGTGAATCCATCGCATGTCGCCGAAATCCGGAATGATCGAGAAGCGTGAATCGAACGCCCGGAACCCCGCCGGCCAGTACACGAACACCGCCTGGCCGAGCAAGAATTGTTCCGGCACCCGACCCGACTTCACGTCCAGGCCCTCCTGCGGCAGGGTGATGTCCCGGTCCCAATAGCGCGCATCGGCGCTCACATCCGAATTGTCCCCCATCACGAAATACTCGTCATCGCCCAGCACCACCGGCGAAGTCGGCGAGGCCCACGTGAACGGTTCGCCGTTGTCCGGGCGGCGATTGGTGTAGTAGACGTCGCGCCACAGCCCCACGTGCTCCAGCGTGCACGATTGCCGCTGGGCCTCGATCTCCGCCTCGCCCGGCCGGCCGTGGCGCCTCTCCCGCCACTGCTGCAAAAGCCACGCAACGTTGGGCGCATAATCCGCCGGCGTCGATTGCAGCACCTCCTGGCCATCCAGCCGCAACGTCACCTGGTAATCGACGTTCTGCAATTCCACCAGGACCGCCTTTGCCGGCGCGATGCCCAGGTCCGCCAGCTTCACGGTCGGACCGATCTGTTGTTCTCCGCCATTGGTGCGATGCAAGAGCCGCACGGTCTGGGGCCCGATTTCCGCCGTGAAGGTGTGATCCACGCTTTCATGTCGCGACAGTTTCAATCGCAGCGGCCCATCCCCGCTGGTCCGCCGGTAGTACAGCGCCAGCTTCAGATCCGACACGGGGCAGGCCCTCTCGTCATCCACCGAACCCACCGCCCCGGGTCGGCGAAGTTCCGCGCCGATGTCGTACACCAGGTAATTGGTCAGCGTCTGCGTCGTGCTGTTGGCGTTGGGATCAAAGGCGATCTGCCCCGCGCCCTCGAGATTGTCAAAGCGGAACGTCCGCCGGTTGCTTGCATCCGTTCCCAGACTCCACCCCGAGCCGCTCTGGGGCCGCCACGGCTGAACCCAATCCCGCTGACCTTCGCGCACCACGTGCTGCGGATAAAAATCGTTGTCGTACACCAAGCGCCACAGCGCCTCCTGCACCGCAGGCGGCTTGGTCTGAATCCGCCACGTCGGATCGCCGGCCGTCGAAACGTAAATATCTCCGTCCAGCACCATCAAGCGCTCCCCCGGTTTGCCCACCAGACGCTTGATGAAATTCATCGTGTAGTGAAAGGCGTCCGGCTTGTCCGGACTCTTGAAAACCACGACATCCCACCGCCTCGGCTCGTGCACAAGATAAATGTATTTCAGCACCAAGATCCGGTCCCCAAACCGCACCGGCACGGCATCCCCTCGCCCCGACACGTGATACCCGCAATTCGGACAGTAGACATCCGCCGCGGGCGTGCCCTCCGACGGAATTTGCAAGTCTTCCGCGTCACTCTGTCCCGGCGGTGAATAGTTCACCTCAAACTGATACCCGCAGTCCGGGCAGACAAAACGCATGTTCGCTCCCAGCAGCGTCGGGGCCATCGACCCCGTGGGTATCACAAACGCCTCAACCACAAACGCCCGAAAGATGAACGCCAGAATGAACGCCACCAGGATCGACTCGATCGTCTCCTTGATGCTGCTTTCCCCGCCGTGGTCCGCGCCCTCGCCCCCTTGCCCACCCTCTCCCTGGCCGGGATTCTTCTGGGCGGATTCCCCCCGCTGGAAATGATCTTGCCCACCGGGCGCGGCCGGCATGCTCGACTCGCTCATGGCTCGGGATGGTACGCGATCCCATCCCGCGACGGAAGATACGACACCGCGCGCCCCCCCGCCCCCGTCGCCCCCGGCGCCGCCGGCGCCACCCAAGATTCAAAGACCGGCACCAACTCCATCTCCGCGCCCTGCGCGCTCAGCCCCGTCAGCGCTAGCCGCCACCGCCCACCCGCCGCGGCCACAGCCGCTGCGCTGCCGGCCCCAGGCCCCTGCCCCGACCACGCCGTGACCGTGGCCCTGGCAAACGAATCCCGCAATTGGTCGCGCAGTTGCTTGGCCTGGCTCGCCGTCGCGCTGCCGTCGCTGGCGCTGACCACCACGCAGTACAGTCCCCCAGACTTGACAAATCCCGCCAGCTCGTGCCCCCGCTGGCTCGCATCGTAATTCTCGCCTTCTTCATTCATCGAAAAAACCGCCGCCGGTATCGAAAACACCGACATCGCCTGCGCGCCATGGCGATACAGATAGTGTGCCGTTGGATGCCCCCCGACAGGACAAACCCCCGCCCCCGCGAATTGCCATGGCGCTACCGCCGTAGAGATGATCGGCACCTTCAAGTGCCGCGTCAGAATCTGCCCCATCGCCACATAATCATCCCCGTTCACTCCCTTGATCCGATGATGATCCTTCGCCAGGCAACAACGATCGTGCGTGGCAATCATGTCCGCCGCCAGTTGCCGCGGGAACTTTTCCTCGCCGCCCAAAATCTCCCGCCCTGCAAAGTACGCCGCCAACCCCACCCCCATAATGACCACCGCCGCCACCGCCCATCCTCGCCAGCCCCACAGCTTCCTTTTCGATTCGACGCCCAATCCCTGCGGTCCCTGCTCGAGCCTTTGCTCGCCAAGCATTTGCTCGATCCGCGCGCGCAGCATCGCCGGCGCTGACTGCCCGCTCCATACGCGCCTTAATGCGGACTTCAATATCGGGTCTTCAAATTCTGCAATCATCGGACCTTACGGCTTTTCGCCTTCCCAATATTGCTAACACGCGGCCGACGCCGCCTATTCCCGAATCAACCCGCTGCGCCGCGCGTGATCGCGCAATTGTGTCGCCAATCGCTGCCGGGCCCGGTGCAAACGGCTCATGACCGTCCCAATCGGTATATCCAGCGCAAGGGCGATCTCCTTGTACGACATATCGTCCACGGCCCATAACAGCAGCGTCTCCTGGTATTCCGCCGGGAGCTGCCCCAAGGCCGCCACCAATTGCTCATCCATCCCTTCCAAGAGCCAGGCACGCGTCTCATCTTCCGACCCTCCGACGACCTCCGCCTCTGCCGCCGTCGATTCCACTTGTTGATCATCCAACGAATCCGGCTGCCGCTGCTGCCGCTGAGCCCGGCTGGCGTGCAGGTTGCGCATGATCCGCAGCAGCCACGGCCGAATCCCAAACTCCTCCAATTGAAACGATTCCGCCGCCCGCAACGCTCGCACGTACGTCTCCTGCACCAAGTCCTCCGCCTCGCCCCCGGTTCGGCACAGACGCCGGGCCACCCGGTACAGCGTGTCCAACTGCGCCAGCGCCAACTGCTCGAATTGTTCGCGCGAAGGATTCATGCCGCGCTAGCCACCCTCTCGACACCGCTGGGTCATGGAGATGCGGTCATTTCATCGCCCACCGGTCGCCCAGCGTAGAAATTGCCCGCTTCGCTGTCTACATCGCCGCCCCCGGGCCGCCCATGGCTAATTGCGATTGCTCAATGACTATATTTGTGGCATAATATGGCCCACCGTGGCGAACCCCGGCTTCGTCAGATCCGAGAGGGGAGCCTGGCGTATCTTGCTCTGCGACGACTCGGCCGTGGAGCGCTTAGCCCTGGCCCACCTCCTCAGACGCCATTCCTTCGCCGTGGACGAGGCCGCCGACGGTAAAGCCGCCCTGCTCCATCTCAAACATCGTCCCGTCGATCTCCTGATCCTCGACCTCCTCATGCCCGGCCTCGACGGTTTCGCCGTTCTTAATTACCTCGACAAACATCGTCCCGGTTTGCCCGTCATTCTCCTCTCTGGAATGCCCGTCGATCAAATTCAGCGCAAAATGCACTCGCTGCGCCGACGCCAACTGCCTCCCCTGCTCATCAAGCCTATCGATCCGGATCAGCTGGTCGAGTTGGCCGAGCTGGAGCTTTCCGGCGATCTCCCCGACGCCGGCGATCTCAACCCCGCACCCCAGTAAGCGTTACTCCGGCGCCTCCAGCGCCTCCCCCGGCTCCAGCACGCGAAATTCCCCTGTCTGCTGTGCCCGCTGTTGCCACGCGTTGTGCAATTCCTCCAGCGCCTGGCGCGGCGAATCATCGGCATTGGCAAACGTGCCGAAATGAATCCCGATGCTCATCCGTGCCCGCAGGATTTGATGTGCCTGAACCGCCTGAGTCGGCGACATGTGCACCGGACCCATGAACCACCGCGGCAAATACGCCCCGATCGGCAACAGCGCCAACCGCGGCGGCCCAAACCGCTTGGCGATCTGCTCAAAATGGCTCCCGAATCCCGTATCGGCCGCAAAATAAATCGGCCCCGATTCGCCGTGGATGACAAACCCGCACCACAGCGTGCGATCGTGATCGAGAAACCCGCGGGAAGAAAAATGCCGTGCCGGCACGCAGGTCAGTTGCATGGGCTCGGCGAGCGTCGCCGTCTGCCACCAATCCATTTCCGTCACCGGCCCGATCCCCTCGCGCTGGAGCAGTTCCCCGTTTCCCCAAGGAGTGAAAAATCGCGGCGCATGCACGCTCTTCAGCGTCCGCAGCGTCGGCAGATCCATGTGGTCGTAGTGATTATGACTGACCAGGACCACATCGATCGGCGGCAAATCCTCCATCAAAATCCCCGGCGGCCGACGGCGCTTCGGCCCCGCCCACGGAACCGGACTGGCCCGCCACGACCAGATCGGATCCGTCAGCACATTCATCCCACCCGTCTGCAACAGCACCGTCGCATGATTCACAAACGTCAGGCGCAACCCCGTCCCCTCGACCCGCCGCGGCGGCGCCGCCCCCGGCTGGGCCTCCGTCCACGTCGGCCACCGCTCCAGCCCCCCGCGCATCCGCTCCAGCCGCCATCGCCACACGCCCCCATACCCGCGCGCCTGCGGCCCATCCACATTGTGAAACCGCCGACCATCAAAATGATCCGAAACTTCCCCCCGATGCCCGCCCCGCCAAAGGAGCATCCGCGCCAGCCCGCGCACCGCCAGCGCCAACCGATTCGGGTCGCGCACCATGCGCCCATCTGCCTGCCGCTTACGTTTCATGCCTGTGATTGTACCGCCGCCAGATGCCGGTTCGTTGACTGCATTGCTGGATGCCGATAAGTTGCCAATCGTCTTGGCAATCTCAGCTTTAGAGTATGGCGTTATTTTTACGCTGCGGTCCAACGGCGTTCTGCCGCCCAAGCCGCGGGTGTTGGAACTGGGCGAAAGCAATTGGTACGGCGATGTCTCAACCAACCAGTTGGCGGATGACATCCGCAAATACGTGCCCGATTCAGCTCAGCAAGCCGAACTGACCAACGCGCTGGAAGAGATCGTCAAAGCCAATCGACCCGACATGTCGTATGAAGTTGCCCGCATCTTTTTTCGCGCCGGATTGGATTATTCCACCTATGCCGCGATCGATCCCACGACGCCCAGCGCGACCTATCGCTACAATTTGAACATCCCTGTTCCGCTGCAGGAGCAGTTCGATATCACGCTCAATTTGGGTACGGCCGAGCATATCTTTAACGTGCAGCAGTTTTTCAAAACGGTTCATGACCGCACGGCGCCAGGCGGCTTGATGATCCACACCGCGCCATGCACCGGCTGGCTGGACCACGGCTTCTTCAATTTTCAGCCGACTTTTTTTTACGACCTGGCCCACGTCAACCAATATCAGATTTTGCTGTGCGTTTGCGCCGAATTGCGGCCTTGGCGGTCGATTCAAATTGCCAGTCACGAACACTTCGGAGCCTTGATGCGCGACGAAAAGCTGCCGAAGAATTCGCTGATCAACATCGTCTTCAAAAAGCCCAGCCCTGCCGGGATATTTGCGATACCCAATCAAGGGATTTACGGCGAAGCGCTGTCGCCGGAACTTAAACACCTTTGGGAAAAAGGCCGCTGACACCTCTTGAGTCGGACGAGGCTAGACGAGCGGCTTTAGGCCGCGTTGGCGGCGATGCGTGTTGACCTCGCTCCACAGTTTTTCATCGCTGCGCAGAAACCGGACCAGTTGCGCGGTGGTCGTGCCGATGGCGGCGGCGGAGTCACGGACGCTCCAGTCCCTCGCGGCCAGGACGTCCAGAACCGCGCCCATGACCGCGGGATAATCCGCCGAGCGGCGGGAAATCCTCAGGCCGATCGGTGCGCGGTCGGCATTCCACGGCTGGCGGACCAGCAGGGCGATGCGATGGCGCAGGCGGCGCAGGGCCAGCGTGCGGTTTTGCCGCTGCGAGCGCGATTCACCGGCAAGCGCGGAGATGCCCGTGGGGGTGTGGGTTAGGCGGACGGCGGAGGAAGTCTTGTTGCGTTTTTGGCCGCCGGGGCCGGGGCCGCGGAACGCCTCAACTCGGCACTGATTCAGCAGTTGCTCGTCGCTCAGCCGTCGCCAATCGACCATAGGGATAGATTGTACCGCGGCTAATCCAACCTTAATGTTTCGCTAATAATCGACCCCTACGATCCGTCCGGCAGGGGTAGTGCAAACAAGGGACAGCGCAAACAAGGAGAAGGAACCTATGCTTCGATGGATCAAGTGCGCGGCGGCACTTTTGCTTTTGGGCGGCGGGGTGGCGGCGGCGGATGTTCAGCTGACCGGGTCGGGCGCGACGTTCCCGCAGCCGCTGTACGAGCGGTGGGCCAAGGAGTACCAGGCCATCCATGCGGACGCGAAGATCGACTACGGCGGCGGCGGCTCGGGCAAGGGGATCAAGGACATCACCGACAAGGTGGTGGATTTCGCCGGGTCCGATGCGCCCATGAACAAGAAGGAAATCGAGAAAGCCGGCGGAGCGGACAACCTGATCGAGATTCCATCCTGCGCGGGCGGGGTCGTGCCGGCGTTCAATCTGCCGGGGATCAAGGAATTGAGCTTTGACGGGCCGGTGCTGGCGGACATTTACCTGGGCAGGATCAGCACGTGGAATGATCCGAAGATTGCGGCGCTGAATCCCGGGGTGACTCTGCCCAGCACGCCGATCACCTGCGCCTGGCGCACGGACGGCAGCGGGACGACTTACGTGTGGACCAATTACCTGGCCACGCAGAGCGAGGATTTCAAGAGCACGATCGGCGTGGGCAAGCAGGTGCAATGGCCGGTGGGTCAGGGCGGCAAGGGCAATCCGGGCGTGGCGGCGGCGGTGCAGCAGACCGTCGGCGCCATCGGTTACGTCGAGCAGAACTACGCGGACAAGAACAACATCTCCTACGGCGCGGTGAAGAACAAGGCGGGCAAGTTCGTCAAGGCGTCGCCCGAGACGGTTTCCGCCGCCGGCGAAGGCGCGGTCGAATCAATGAGCGGCCAGATGCTCAGCGCCAACATCTGGAACCAGGACGGCGACAACGCCTACCCCATCGCCTCGTTCACGTATCTGATCGTCTACAAGGACCTGAACAACGTGAAGAGCAAGGAGCAGGCGCAGGCCCTGGTTGATTTCCTGTGGTGGGCCGAGCATGATGCCCAGAAGTTCAACGGCGAGCTGGATTATGCCTCCCTGGGCGAGAAGGTTCGCCAGAAGGTTGACGAGGCGTTGAGCACGATCAGCTACAAGGGCGAGGCGATCAAGCCGTCGGGAAAATGAGCTTCTCGAGGTTGATGGTCCATGACACAGGCCAACGTGGGTGCGCTCGGTCGGTCCGAAGGCTCACCGCCGACCGCAGGTCCGTTGTTTGTCTCGTCGCGCTGGCGGGTGCTGGACGGCGACATGCTCCTGGCGCTGGCGGCGCGGCTCAGCGGCGCGTTCATCCTGCTGATGCTGGCGGCGCTGCTGGTCGTGCTGTTTATGGCGGCGCGGCAGAGCATGCACCAGTTCGGCTGGCGATTCTTCATCACCAGCCAATGGCGGCCCAACGAGCTGGTCCGCCCCCTGCGCGACGCCCAGGGCAAAGTGGTGTTTGACAAAAATGGCGAGACGGTCATGCAGACCATCCCGCCGGTGTTTGGGGCGCTACCGGTCATTTACGGCACCGCCGTCAGTTCGGCCCTGGCGCTGATCATCGCCGTGCCGCTCAGCTTCGGCGCGGCGCTTTTCCTGGTGCGGGTGGCGCCTGCCCGCATCGTGCCGATTTTTTCCTTCCTCATCGAATTTTTGGCCGCCATTCCGAGCATCGCCTACGGCATCTGGGGCCTGTTCGTCCTGGCGCCGTTGCTGCAGCATCAAGTCGAACCCGACCTGCGGCGGGTGCTGGGAAGCGTTCCCGGCTTCTCCTGGCTGTTTGTCGAACAGGTGAAGGTGGGCGCGCGGGTGATCAGCCGGCCCATTTCGCTGAACGGGTGCGACATGTTCAGCGGTGGATTGGTCCTGGCGGTCATGATCTTGCCGATCATCACCGCCGTCAGTCGCGACGTGCTCCGCCAAGTCCCGCGCGCCCAGATCGAGGGCGCCGTCGCCCTGGGCGCCACCTGGTGGGCAAGCTGCAAGGAAATGCTCAAATACAGCCGCAGCGGGCTGTTTGGCGCGGTGATGCTCGGCCTGGCCCGCGCCGCCGGCGAAACCATGGCCATCACCATGGTCATCGGCAACAACAACCAGATCCGCGCTTCGCTGTTCGCCCCGGCCCAGACGATGTCCAGCCTGCTGGCCAACGAGTTTTCCGAAGCCAGCACCGATCTGCACCGCTCGGCGCTGGGCGAAGTGGCGATGATCCTGCTGCTGATGTCTCTGGTGTTTAACGTGGTGGCGCGCTGGCTGGTGGTCGGCCGCAGCGGCGGCCACACCGCCCGCGCTGCCTAAGCCAGCGCTGCATGATCCATGCGACAGTCGACATTTAACACCCTCTCCCGCCTGCGCAGCGACGTGATGCTGGGCGTCTGCATTCTATTCACCGCCATCATCATCACCGTGCTTGTGCTGGTCATGGGATATCTGGTCTCCATCGGGTTTAAGTCTCTGAGCTGGCAGTTCTTCACCCAGGAGCCGATCCCCGTCGGCATGGCGGGCTCGCCCGGCGGGATGAAAAACGGCCTGGTGGGCACGGGAATCCTGATCTTTCTGGCGAGCCTGATCGGCATCCCCCTGGGCATGTTGAGCGGGATTTACCTTTCTGAATACGACGCCAACGCCATCCTGGTCGCCCCGGTACGGTTCATCAGCGACGTTCTGGCCGGTGTGCCCAGCATCGTGGTGGGCATCCTGGGCTACGAGCTACTGGTGGTCCCCCTGGGCAGCTACAACGCCTGGGCGGGCGCCGCGGCCCTGGCCTTTATCATGATCCCCATTGTCTGCCGAACCACAGAGGAGATGCTCCGCCTGGTCCCCCACAGCTACCGCGAGGCCTCCATCGGCCTGGGCGCGACCAAGGCCGCCACCATTCTGTACGTAATTGTCCCCTCGGCCACGGGAAGCATCGTTACGGGAATCATGCTGGCCGTGGCCCGCGTCGCCGGCGAAACCGCCCCGCTTTTGTTCACCGCCCTGAGCAGCAACTTCGTGCCGCAAAAACTCGGCCACCCCTTTCCCTCGCTGACGGTTCAGATTTTCACTTACGCCACCGGGCCTTATCCCGAGCAGAAACGCCTGGCCTGGGCGGGAATTCTGGTTTTGATCGCGCTGATCTTTCTGTTGAACCTGACGGTCCGATATTTCACGCGTTCACAGAGGCATGCGGCATAACCGCGCGCCACGGCAAACAAATCGCCGACAGCCATAGATTCATCGCCCACGCTGCGTATACTGCCCGTCTCGACAAAGGTTGAGTCTTATGGCTTCGGTTTGCTTCTATTTTCAAATCCATCAACCCTTCCGGTTGAGGCGCTACAGCGTCTTCGACACGGATCGGCATTACTACGACGATTACAAAAACGCGGAAATCCTCCGCAAGGTCGCCCACAAGTGCTACCTGCCGGCCAACAACACGCTGCTGGAAACCATCCGGGTCCACGAGGGGCGATTCCGCATCGCCTATTCGATCACCGGCACCGCCCTGGAGCAGTTCCGGCTCTATGCCCCGGAGGTGATGGACTCGTTCCACCAACTCAACCAGACCGGCTGCGTGGAGTTTCTGGACGAGACGTATTACCACTCGCTGGCCTTTTTGTATTCCCGGGAGGAATTCCGCGCCCAGGTGGAGTTGCATCGGCAGTTCATCAAACAGCTGTTCGGACAGGAACCGCGGGTCTTCCGAAACACCGAGCTGATTTACAACAACGACCTGGCCCACTTCGTGAGCCACATGGGCTACGAGGCGATCTTGACCGAGGGGGCGGACCACATCCTGGGCTACCGCAGCCCGAATTTCGTCTACCGGCCACCGCACGCGCCCAAACTGAAATTGCTGCTGAAAAATTACCGGCTCAGCGACGACATCGCCTTTCGCTTTTCCAACCGCGCCTGGGAGCAGTGGCCGCTGACCGCCGAGAAATTCTCCGGGTGGGTCAACCAGATCAACGGCAACGGCTTTCTGTGCAACCTGTTTTTGGATTACGAAACCTTCGGCGAGCACCAGTGGGCCGACACGGGCATCTTCGATTTCATGCGGCACCTGCCCGGAAAAATCATGGAGCATCGGGACAACAATTTCCTCACCCCCAGCCAGGTGGTGGACAAGTACGAACCGGTGGGCGAGATCGACGTGCCACACATGATCTCCTGGGCGGACATCGAACGCGACCTCTCCGCTTGGCTGGGCAACGCCATGCAGTCCAACGCCCTGCACGAGTTGTATAAACTCGAAGGCCCCCTGAAGGAAAAGGGCGATGAGCAGCTTTTAACCGACTGGCGGCGGCTGACCACCAGCGACCATTTCTATTACATGTGCACCAAGTACTGGGCCGACGGCGACGTGCACAAATACTTCAGCCCCTACGAAAGCCCGTACGACAGCTACATCAACTTCATGAACGTTCTGGACAACATTCAAAGCAGGTTGAGGGCTTGAGCGGGCTTGGGGGCGCATCGGCCGGAGACGGCGTCATGCTCACGCCGTCGTTACGCCGGGCGCGTCGGGAGATTCGTTTTCGGCGACCACCACGCGGTCGCGGCCCCGGTGCTTGGCCTGGTACAGCGCCCGGTCGGCCTGTTCCATGAGCGAGCCCGGCGACGTCGCATCAGAGGCAACGCCGAAACTGCACGTCACACGCACCGGCTCGCCCTCATGCGTCAGATTCATGTTCAAGACCGCGTCGCGGCAACGCAGCGCCAGCTTGTGCGCCCCCTCCAGCGTCGTGTTGGGGCACAGCAGCACGAATTCCTCACCGCCCATGCGGCACAGCACGTCTTCCACGCGACCTATTTCCCCCAAGGTCGCGGCGATTCGCCGCAGCGTCTCATCCCCGTACGGGTGCCCGTACGTGTCATTGATCGTTTTGAAATGGTCCACGTCGATCATGATGCAGCTCAGCGGCCCGCCCATACGCCGCGCCAGCGACTGTTCCTGACGCAAGCGCTCGTTGAAATAGGTGTGGTTCCACAGCCCGGTCAGCCCGTCAATTTGAGCCTTCTTGGCCAGCAGGTCCATCAGATACTTGGTTCGCAGCGATGCGCGCACGCGCGCCCGCAGCTCCGCGGGATTGAACGGCTTGGTCACGTAATCCACCGCCCCCAGGTCCAGACCCAGAATCCGCTCATCCGGGGTGCAAGCGCCGGTCAGAAACACCACCGGGATGCCCACCAGGGCCGAGTCAGCCTTCAGCCGGCGGCAAACCTCAAACCCGTTGGGATCCGGCATCTCCACGTCCAGCAGGATCAGATCGGGCATCAGTTGTGCGGCCGTGCGCAGGCCCTCTTCCCCGTTGTAGGCCGAATGCAACGTGATCGGCTCGTGGGCTAGGCGCGCACGCACCAGCGTGTGGATCGCGGGAGAATCGTCGATGAGCAGAACCTTTTGCGTCATGTCGGTTTATGCCAAACCGCTGGCAGCCTTCTGGTCGTGATAACCATCAATGCGGCGGATCGTGCCCAGCAGCGCCTCGATGTCCCTCTTGACCTGTTGCAGGTCTAGGTCGGACTTGATCGACTCTTCGGCCACCGCCGCCAGGTGCGTCAGCTCCGCAAATCCGTATCCGCCGCCGGACCCCTTGAGCTGATGCACCAACACCCGCAACCGGGCCACGTCGGCCTCATCCAGACATCTTTGCATCTCGGCCACCTGCGGCGACAACTGGCTGACAAACTGCCCGATGACCGTCGTCATGGCCGGATCGGAGGCAAACTCGCTGACCAGTGGGCCGCCAGCTCGTTGCGGTCCTGGCGGCGAGGGCCGCGGCGCAGCCGGCGAAGGCCGCGGCGGCGCCGGCGCAGAGCTCGCCGGGTGCCCCGGCTTCTCGCCGGCGATGTGGGCCGCCAGCGTCTGCAACAACTGCATCCGCTCCACGGGCTTGGCCAGGTAATCATCGCATCCGGCGTGCAGGCATTTTTCGCGGTCATCGGACATCGCGTGCGCCGTCAGGGCAATGATCGGCCGGGCAAAACCGCGCCGCCGAAGCTCGCTGGTGGCGCCGTAGCCGTCCAGTAGGGGCATCTGCATGTCCATCACCACCGCGTCGAAATCCCCGTCCAGGGCCAGCTCGACGGCGTCGCGGCCGTTCTCGGCGACCTCCACCTCCGCCCCCGCCTGGGCCAGAATCGTCTGGATCAACCGCTGATTGTCCCGCCCGTCTTCGGCCAAGAGAATGCGTGCCGCCAGGCGCGGCACCTGCGTCTGCGGATTCGCCGTCGCCTGGCACGATTCCACCGCCGCCAGGTCGCAAACCTCGCGAGTCTCATCCCCGCTGCCGCTGTCGATGCGCAGCTTGAACGTGCTTCCCACGCCCGGAGCCGAGTTGACCGTGAGGTCCCCGCCGAGCATCCGCGCCAGCCGACGGCTGATGGTCAGGCCAAGCCCGGTGCCGCCGTGGCGGCGGGTCATCGAGCAGTCGCCCGGCGCAAAGGGGGAAAAAAGCGTTTTCATCTGCGGCGGCGCGATGCCGATGCCCGTGTCTTGCACCTGGATCTCCAGGATGCCGCGCCCGTGCTGCCCAAGGGCGTGCCCCACCGTCAGGCGCACCCCGCCGCGCTGCGTGAACTTGATCGCGTTGCCCACCAAGTTCACCAGGATCTGCCTGAGCCGCAGCCCATCCGTGCAGATGTGCCGCGGCGCCGGAGCCGCGCCGGACAGTGCCAACTGCAGCGTCAGGTTCTTGGCCGCCGCACGCGAACCCATCACCGACTTTACCTCGGCAAGCAGCGACGCCAGGTCGCAATCCGTTTTGCGTACCGTCATCCGCCCCGCGTCGAGCTTGGACAGGTCCAGGATGTCGCTGATCAGGTCCAGCAGATGCCGGCCGTTGCGGCGGATCACTTGCAGGCACTGCTGCCTCTGCGCCTCGTTTTGCTTGGGATCGAGCATGAGGTCGGCATAGCCGATGATGGCCGTCATCGGCGTGCGGATTTCGTGGCTCATGTTGGCCAGAAAAACGGATTTGGCCCGCGTGGACGATTCAGCCGCGTCGCGCGCCGTCGCCAGCGCCGACGCATCCCGCCTCGATTCCATCAGCCAAACCACCTGCCGGCTCAGCGCCGTCAGCCAGCGGAGCTGCGCGTAGGAGATCGTCCGCGGCATAAAATCCACCACGCACAGCGTCCCCACGGCCAGCGAGTCCGCCATCAGCAGCGGCGCCCCGGCGTAAAACCGAATCCTCGGCCCGCCGGTCACCAAGGGATTGTCCGCGAAACGCGGGTCCTTGGACGCATCGCCCACCACCAGCGGCTCGCTATTCAGAATCGCATGCGCGCACAAGGCCGCGTCCCGCGGCGTCTGGCCCAAGGCCACGCCGTAGGACGATTTGATCCATTGCCGCTCGCGATCGATCAGCGCGATGTACGCCGCCGGCACGTCGCAGACCTCCGCGGCCATTTGCACCAACTCGTCGAACGCCGCGTCCGGCGCCGAGTCCAGAATCTGCAAACCCCGCAGCGCCGCCAGCCGCCGTCCCTCATTCTCTGCCAATCCCGCTCGCAAGAACCCTCCGCCGCCAAAAACACCCCAAATTTCGCATCCAAAATGTGGTGCGTCAGTTCAAAATCGGCAAGTTGTATCTCCTGATTTACCAGCGAAATGTCACGCGCAGCCAGCACCCGGCTGGGGACCCATAAACGCCCCACGTGGCCCCGCACGTGCTGGCGGGGCTGCGCTCCATCGGCGATGTGGATTACAAAAAACTAGAACATTTTCAGTTGATCGCGCTCGAAGCTGAATTTGCTTTGCGGCTCATCGACGGGAATCTTGTACTGCCCGCTCCAGCAGGCCGTGCAGTAGTGCTCCCTCGGCAGCTTCATGCACGACAGCAGGCCATCCAGCGACAAATACGCCAGGCTGTCCACCTCCAGGAATTGCCGGATTTGATCGACCGTCCGCTCGTTGGCGATCAGTTCCTTCTTGGTGGGAAAGTCGATGCCGTAGAAACACGGGTGGCGGATGGGCGGGCAGGAGACGCGCAGATGAATTTCCCGTGCCCCGGCGGCGCGGATGGCCCGCATCTTCGAACGCGTCGTCGTGCCCCGAACCACCGAGTCCTCCACGATCACGATGCGCTTGCCGGCGACCACGTCCGGAATGATGTTCAGCTTCAGCGCCACCGCGCGGTCCCGCGCCACCTGAGAGGGCAAAATAAACGTGCGACCCACAAATCGGTTCGGGACGATCCCTTCCTCGAAGGGAATCTTCGATTGCAGGGCAAAGCCCAGAGCGGCGGAGCGACCGCTGTCGGGCATCGGCATCACGTAATCGGCCGCCACCGGCGACTCGATCGCCAACTGCCGACCCAGTGCTTGCCGCACCGCGTGAACCGTCTGCCCGAACAGCTTGCTGGCCGGATTGGCAAAATAAACGTGCTCGAAGGCGCAGTGCGCCAATTGCGGCGCCGGGGATTCAAAGCGCCGGCTGTGCACGCCGTCTGGATCGATCCGCACGATCTCCCCCGGCTCGATCTCGCGCTCCAGCGTCGCTCCGATCGAGTCGAAGGCGCACGTCTCGCTCGCCACGCACCACAGGCCGTCGGCGGTGCGGCCCAGCACCAGCGGACGCACGCCCCAGGGATCGCGGCAAGCCTCGATCCGGTCCGGAAACAAAAACAGCAGACAGTACGCCCCTTGCAGGTGCTTGAGCACGTGCGGCAACGGATCCTGCTTTTGCGTGTGCGTCGGCTTGGCCAGCAGGTGCACGATGATTTCCGTGTCCGTCGTGCTCTGAAAGATGTGCCCGTGCTCTTCGTATTCCCGGCGCAACAGCGCCGCGTTGATCAAATTTCCGTTGTGCGCCACCGCCACGGGGCCCATCAAATATTGCCGCATCAGCGGCTGGGCGTTGCACAGCCGGCTCGAGCCGGTCGTCGAATACCGCACGTGCCCGATGGCCGCGTGGCCCTTCAGGTCCTCCCGCAGCATCCGATCGTTAAAGACCTGGCTGACCAGCCCCATCCCCGCGTGCCCCTGCAACGTCACCCCGTCGCTGACCACGATCCCCGCCGATTCCTGCCCGCGATGCTGCTGCGCAAACAAGGCCTGATAGGTGATCTGCGACGCCTGGGGCGTGCCCCAGATGCCGAACAGGCCGCACTTCTCCTTCTTCTCGTAATGGTCCAACTGCACCAGTGAGATCGACAAGGACCTCTCCGCTTCTTGCTAGCTAAACGAGGCGCTGCACAGCCGGGAATGCTGCGGCCGCCGCCGCATCAAATAATAACTCTAATTCACTACCCCTTAACAATCAAATGCCCCTAAAATCTCCTGCCACCAGCACACGATGAGCCGGCGACGACGCAAATCATCCCGCGAGAAGAACCTGACCTCCAGTTATTTCTCCGGCGATATCGATGAGGACCGCGTCGAACCCCGGCAACGCTTCACCGAAAAATCCAAGCACGCCCAGCAAGACAAAATGGAGCGCACCGCCGTCTCGCGGGCGATCGAGACCGAGGCCAGCGGCGGAGCGGAAGACCTGCCGCTCGGCCAAGTGATCCAGGTCCATTCGCTCTACTGCCAGGTCGAGCACCAATCGGGCGTGCGATTGTGCGTCGTGCGCAAAACCCTATCCAAGCTGAGCGATACCTCCATCGTCGTCGGCGACGTGGTGCGCTTCCGCGACATCGGCTCCTCCGAAGAACCCGGCCGGCCCGAAGCCGTCATCGAGCAGGTCCTGCCCCGAAAAACCGTGCTCACCCGCGCCGGCAGCTTCCATTCCCACCGGCAGCAGCCCATCGTCGCCAACGCCCAGCAGATGCTGATCGTCACCAGCGTCGCTCAGCCCAAGATCAAGTGGGGCCTGATCGACCGGATGCTGGTGGCCGCGCAGAGCGGCGGGCTCACGCCGATCATCTGCCTGAACAAAATCGACCTGGCCGACAGCAGCGCCCAAGCCGCCAAACAACTGGCCCTCGCCCGCCAAGCCCTGGCCCATTACGCCGCCATGGGCATCACCACCCTGCAAGCCAGCGCCACCCGAAAAATCGGCATCGACGCCCTCGCCGCCGCCCTGACAGGACTGACCACCGTGCTTGCCGGTCACAGTGGCGTGGGAAAGAGCACGCTCATCGACGCCATCCAGGGCGACTTGAACATCCGCATGGGCCAGGTCAGCACCGTGACGGAAAAAGGCCGGCACACGACCTCCTCCGCCCAGCGCTACCGTCTGGACATCGGCGCCTACGTGATCGACACCCCCGGCATCAAACAGTTCGGCCTATGGGGCGTCACGGCTGAACGTTTGGCGGATTATTTCCCCGACATCCAAAACGGCACCGCCCCGCCCTGGCGAATCGAAAGCCACGACCGAATCGCCCAATCCCTCTAGCGTCTGGCCAGCACGTTGACCAGGCAATGCAGAGTCCCGAAGTATCGAAACGCGCCGGTCACGTCGATGGGCACGACGCGATAGCCCAGGCTTTGCCACACCTGCCGGGCCGCCGCGTTCAAGCGGTCCTGGCCCTGATATTGCGGAAGGTAGATCGTGCGCCGGCCGGCGCGCTGGTCGATCAAACCGTTGAGATACGTCACATACGTTTTGCCATCGCCCGCCGCCACGCACGGGATGCGCACCACCGTTTTGCCCGCCCGCGCTGCCGCTTGGGCCACGGCGTCGAATCGCCTCTGCGTCGCCGCGGAAAAATCCGCCCCGCCCGGAAGGTCGATCGGCGACAAAAGCGGCTTGGCCAGACTCGGATCGCCCACGACCATCCTTCCTTCCCCCGCCGCCATCATGAACATCCCCACGTGATGGTCCGGAGCGTCTGGCAGGAGCACCACGTCGCGATGCACCAGCGCCGCCAGAAGGCCACGGAGCTGGTCCGCGTCCAGCACGGTTCTCTGCACGTTTCGCCGAATGGCCGCGGGGCTGACGAAAAGCGTCTGCGCATCGGCCAGCAGATCACCGCCGTCGAAATACAAACCGCAGCGCCGCCGCTGCACGGATGCGGGCAGGGCCGCCGCCAAATCCGCCGCGATGCGCTGATCCCCGGCGCGCTGCGGCCAGATGTCCGCGGCATTCTCTTCCTGCGGCGTCAGCAGAATCGCGCCGCCGCCGTCCGACGGCGCCAGCGCCACCCAACGGTCGCGCGACCACGCCGTCATCTCATGCCCGGCGACCATCGGCGCCACGCGAGATGCCAGCGGACCCAGATCGGTTCGCAGTTCCTCCAGTGCGCCCTGGTCCGCGACGACGGCGTACACTCGCACGTCCGCCGGCATAACCGCAAGCAATTGCCTGTAGATCGCCGCGGCGAAATGCGCGCCACGTGTGTATTGAACCACGATCGAGCGGATTTGCCCATCGCATTCGGAGAGGATCGAACCGCCGTCGCGCGCGGCGATCCCGCGTCCGCCCGAGCGGGCCAGCACCACGGCCGCCGCCAGCAGACCCACGCCAATGCCTATCCATTTGCTGCGCCGCATGGGTCAGTTTGCGTCGGGTTGCGAGGGTTGAATCGCGGCAGCAGCGGGTTCTGCCGGCGTCATCGGTGGCTGGACCGTCCCTCGCCAAGCCACGATCGATTGGCCGCCGGCGGCGAGCTCGATCATGATGTCGCCTTCGCCCGGGGCCGGGGCGGTTGTAAAGCTCAACGCGTCGGCGTCCTTGCCCGCGACGGCCACCGTACCGTCGGTGTGCCAGATGTCGCTCGGCGTAGGAATCGTGCGCGCTGCCGGATTCGCCACCCGCCTGGCTAGCAGGCGCAGTGTGAACTGTGCCGTGGCCGTCTGGCTCGTGGGATTCACAACATGGACGCGCAAAGACAGCGGCTGCGCGGACACCAGCACCGAACCGTCCGGCCTGGTCGCGGCGCCGCCGACGTCCACCGACAGATCAAGCCCGTTGACCTGCAAGTTGGCCTTGCCGATGGCCACGGGCATTGGGCCCGGCCCGTCGGCGCCCGATCTGGAAGGCAATCCGCCGGCCAACGCCAGAGTAAAAGTCCCGATCGCCCACACCACCGCTTGCGCAAAGCTTCGCTTCGTCATATAGCGCTCCTGTCGAGCGCTTAGACGCGCTAAGCCGGCAAAAGTTCCAGGCGATGCGGCACCCGGCGAACTGGGGTTATTTCAACTGGTACGTTCCGCGGGCGCCGGCCTTGGCGAAGCGCTTGTCCTTGATCAGGGCCTGGTTGACGATCCCGCGGAAATTGGCGCTGGTGCTGCGGTAGCCGGTGGACAATACGCCCTTGACGATGTCCGCGACGCGGACCGCGCCGCTGGCCTTTTTCAACACCGCCACGATGGTCTCGTTGAGGCTCCTGGCATTGCGCACCCGCCGTCGGCGGCGGCCAGGCCGGCCGATTCCGTCGCCCCCCAGCACCAGAATCTTTCCTTCCACTTTCTTCAGCCGCCTGCTCAGCGCCATGCGTTGTTTTTCCAACGTGCCGAGCTTGGCCCGCCGCTGGTGCAGCACCTTTTCCAATTGCGAGATACTTAACTCAATGGAAGCACGTCGAGGCATTGCGATCTTCCTTTCCCTAAACGAGTGTGGTGTAACCGTTCACACGAGGCTCAAAACTAATATACCTGCATAAACGACTAGTAACATTAGTTTAGTCGAGATGTGCCATTATGTCCAAATCTATTGTTGGCAGGTAACAACGCTTCGGGGCCTTGCGCGATGGCGGAGTCGGCAGCACCCGCCGCGGGCGAGCAGCGCCCATCCCGGTACCCCTTTGAACGGCCAGAATTCGCCTCCTGGCGGGACTGGGTTGTATCTGGCCGCGTCAGCCACTAGACTACCTGGCTTTACTTTACCGGACAGGGTCGTTTGATCGTCGTCATGAATCCGCACGCCTCCCAGGCGGCCATCGACCGCGTGGTGAGCGAAATCGAGAAGATGGGCTGCACGCCGCACCTCAGCCAGGGGCGATTCCGCACCGTCATCGGGGCGGTCGGCGAGGAGGGACAGATCGACCAGAGCCATCTGGCTTCACTGGATGGCGTGGAAAAAGTCGTGCCCATTATGAGCCCCTACAAGCTCGCCAGCCGCGAGTTTCATGAAGAGGATTCGGTGGTGGAAGTCGGCGGCGGGTCGGTGCCGGTGGTCAAAATCGGGGCCCATCACGCCGCCTGCATCGCCGGACCCTGCGCCGCGGAAAATCAGACCATGTTGCGCACCATTGCCCGCCAGGTGCGCGACCGCGGGGCCACGATGCTCCGCGGCGGGGTCTACAAGCCGCGCACCAGCCCCTATTCGTTTCAGGGACCAGGCGATGCGGCCCTGCATTGGATGCGGGAGTGCGGCGACGAACTGGGCATGCCCATCTGCGTCGAGGTCATGGATACGCGACAGGTCGAGCCGATGGAAAAATTGGTGGATTGCTTCCAGATCGGCGCCCGCAACATGCAGAATTTCGACCTGCTCCGCGAGGTCGGCAAGACGCGAAAGGCCGTGCTCCTCAAACGCGGCTTTGCGGCTTCGGTCAAGGACTGGCTCCTTTCCGCCGAATACGTGCTGAGCCAGGGCAACCATTCTTTGATTCTTTGCGAGCGCGGGATCAAGACCTTTGAAGACAGCGTGCGCTACACGCTGGACGTGACCAGCATCCCGGTAGTTCGGCGATGGTCGCACCTGCCGATCCTGGTCGATCCCAGCCATGCGGCGGGGAAGCGCGATTACGTTCCATCCATCGCCGCCGCCGGCATCGCCGCCGGCGCTCACGGGATCCTCGTCGAGGTGCATTATTGTCCCTCGGAGGCCCAGTGCGACGGTCCGCAGGCGCTCTTGCCAGAGACGTTCGGCGAATTGATGATGCAGTTGCGTAAGATCGCCGCCATCTTCGGCAGGGAATTTGCCCAGCCGCCTCAGCCTGTTCATACTTAGGACTTCAACGATGAACCGCACACCGTTTGTTGCCGGAAACTGGAAGATGAACACCACCAAGGCCTCGGCCGTGGCATTGGCCAAGGCCGTGGCCAAGGGCGCTCCGCTCGGCGTGACCGTGGGCATCGCCCCGCCGTTTGTATACCTGGATGCGGCGGGAGCGGCGATCGCCGGCTCATCGCTGCTCTTGGGTGCGCAGGATGTTTACTTTCAGAAGAACGGCGCGTTCACCGGCGAGATTTCCCTGGAGATGCTCAAGGACCTGGGCGTGAAATTCGTCCTGAGCGGCCACAGCGAGCGCCGCCACGTCATCGGCGAGACGCCGGAGCTGATCGGCAAGAAGGCCCACGCCGTTTACGCTTCCGGGCTGGTTTTGGTGCACTGCGTCGGGGAGAAGATCGAGCAGCGGGATGCGGGCAAGACCTTCGAGGTGGTGCAGAAGCAGCTCGAGGAACTGTCCAGCGCCATGCAGGACCCGGATCGGCTGGTGATCGCGTACGAGCCGGTCTGGGCGATCGGCACCGGCCGAAACGCCACCGACGCCCAGGCCCAGGAAGTGCACGCGTACATCCGCGGCTGCATGGCCAAGATGTGGAACAAGGACTTTGCCGACCGCGTACGGATTCAATACGGCGGCAGCGTCAAGCCCGACAACGCCCGCGGGCTCTTGTCGCAGGCGGACGTGGATGGCGCCCTGGTCGGCGGCGCGTCGCTGAAGTCCGGTGATTTCCTGGCGATCGCCGCCGCCGCTCGCCCGGCGAACCAGGGCGGCGGACGCATTTGACGGAGAATTTATGGCCGTCTTTTTCTACTACGTGACGATGACGCTCTTTGTGTTCCTCTGCGTCGTCCTGATTCTCGTGGTGCTGGTTCAGAAGGGCCGCGGCGGGGGATTGTCCGGCGCTTTCGGCGGCGGCAGCGGCAACACCGCGTTCGGCGCCAAGACGGGCGACTTCTTGACCTGGGTCACGAGCATCGTCTTCGGACTGTTTTTGTTCCTGGCGGTGGTCTTGAACTTATTGGCCGAGCGGGTGGGCCGACCGCAGGTGCCCGCGGCGCAGGCCGCCCCGACGCCCACGGTCCCGGCGACTCCGTCGACACCGGCGGCGCCGTCGGCGCCGGCGGCGCCGGCCGGTTCGCCGACGTCGCCCCAATAGGATGGATGCAAGCGCATGATCATCAGCATGACCGGGTTTGGCGATGCCACGGCCGAACACGACGGCACGCACTATGCCGTCGAAATCCGCGCCCTCAACAACCGCTTCTTCAAGCCGATCATCAAGCTGCCGGAAAACCTCAGCGGCCTGGAGCCGGAGATCGAGACCCTTCTGCGCCAGGGCCTGGGCCGCGGGTCGATCACCTACATCCTCAAAATGCGCATGGACAGCGCCGAGGCCGCCTATCACATCAACACCAGCGCCCTGATGTCCTACTTGCAGCAACTCCAGAAAATCCAGGGCTTGGACAAGCTGGTGCAGATCGACTTGGCCAGCCTGGTGCAGTTGCCCGGCGTGTGCCAGGAGCCGCGCGATGAATCGGACGAAATCCAGCGGCACGGCGACGTCATCCGCCAGATCACCGCCGCCGCCATCGCCCGCCTCAACGCCATGCGCCAGCGCGAGGGCCAGGCCCTGCTGGCCGATCTGCTGCGGCACACCCGGCAGATCGCCTCGCACCTGGCTCAAATTCAAGAGCGCGCCCCCCTGGTAATCGAAGATTATCACAAGAAGCTGACCCTGCGGGTCAATCAACTGTTGGGCCGGGCCGAGCTGCAAGTCGACCAGGGGGATTTGCTCAAGGAGGTGGCCCTCTTTGCCGAGCGGGCCGACATCAGCGAAGAGATCGCCCGCCTGACCAGCCACCTGGAGGCCTTCGAGCATTCCGGCCAGACCGGCGAGCACGCCGGGCGAAAGCTTGATTTTCTCGCCCAGGAGATGCTCCGCGAGGCCAACACCATCGCCTCCAAGGCCAACGACGCCTCCATCGCCCGCCACATTGTTGAAGTCAAGGGCGACATCGATCGGATCAAGGAGCAGGTGCAGAACGTGGAATGAATCCCATGCCCCTGCCTCACAACCATCACGGCCTGCTGATCGTGCTGTGCGGCCCCTCGGGCGTGGGCAAAAGCACCATCGCCCGCACCCTGGCGGAAAAACACCGCATCGACTACATCGTCAGCGCCACCACGCGCCCCTACCGCCAGGGCGATGACATGGGAAAAACCTACGAGCACCTCTCCACCCAGGAATTCTTCCGCCGGCTCGACGCCGATGAATTCCTCGAATACGCCCAGGTCTACGGCGATTATTACGGCACGCCCAAGCACCCCGCCATCGACCAACTGGCCGGCGGCAAGGACGTGCTCCTGGAGATCGACGTCCAGGGGGCGCTTCAGGTGCGCTATCAATACCCCGACGCCCTCATGGTCTTCATTCTTCCCCCGGATGAGCCTACACTGCTCAAGCGGCTGGAAGCCCGCGCCCGCGACAGCGCCCCGGACATCGCCAAGCGCTTCCGCGACGCCAAACGTGAAATCCAAATGGCCAAGGGCAGCCGGGCGTTCGATTACATGGTCATCAACGACGACCTGCAGCGGGCCGTGGATGAAATCCTGAAGATCATCTGGCACAAACGAAGCGGAGGTATTTAAAAGCGTATGATTGAAGCCCTCAAAAGCGACGAGATCGTGGCCAAGGTCGGCGGCCGTTTCAAGCTGACGGCGCTGGTGCAAAAGCGCATGTTCGAGCTGATGGACGGCGCCCGCCCTCTGGTGGAGCGCGGCAACCTGACCGACCTGGAAGTGGCCATCCAGGAAATCCTCCAGGACAAGATTGCCATCGACTACGAAGCCAGCAGCCTTGCTCCCCCTGGGCAACCGAAGTCGTGAGGAGCGCGGCATGGCCACCGGCGCCCTGAAGGGCCGGGAAATCATCGTGGCCGTCTGCGGCGGCATCGCCGCCTACAAGGTCGCCGATATCGTCAGCAGACTCGTCCAGGCCGGCGCCGGCGTCACCGTCGCCATGACCCCCGAGGCGCGAGAATTCGTCGCCCCCTTGACGTTCCAGGCCCTGTCCGGCCGCCCCGTGCGCAGCGACATCTTCGACCTGCTTGACAGCTCCGATCCGCAGCACATTTCCCTGACCGAGCAGTCCGACCTGATGCTGATCGCCCCGGCCACCGGCAACCTCATCGCCAAGGTCGCCTGCGGATTGAGTGACGACCTGGTGAGCCTGATGGCCAGCGCCAGCGCCTGCCCGGTGGTTTTCGCCCCGTCGATGAACCATCGCATGTGGGAAAACCCCGTGACGCAGGAAAACGTCGCCAAGCTCAAACGCCTGGGCCACCGGTTCATCGGCCCCGAGTCCGGCTGGCTGGCCTGCCGCAACGTCGGCATGGGACGAATGAGCGAGCCGCAGACGATCGTCCAGGAGGTGGCGCGGATGCTGGCCGCCAGACGCCGAAAGGCATGAATGACGAATGACGAATGACTAATGACGAATCAATGAACGAATGACCAAATGACGAAAGATCCCGCGACCATTCGGACATTGGCTCATTGATTCGTCATTCGTCATTCGAATTTCGTCATTTGCAGCACCGCCATGCGCATCCTCCTCACCGCCGGTCCGACGCACGAGCCCATCGATCCCGTTCGCTACATCGGGAACCGCAGCAGCGGGCGCATGGGCGCGGCGCTAGCCCAGGCGGCGCAACGCGCCGGCCATGGCGTGACGTTGATCCTGGGCCCGGTGACGGTGGCGATGCCGGCCGACATCCCACGCATCGACGTCGAAACCGCCGATCAGATGCTCCAAGCCGTTTTGCGGGAATTTCCTCAACATGATTTACTGATCATGGCCGCCGCCGTCTCGGACTATCGGCCGAAATCCGTCGCCGCCGAAAAGCTCGGCCGCCATGGGGGACTGGTGCTGGAGTTGGAAGCGACGCCGGACATCGTCGCCGCCGCGGGCAAGCTCAAACGGCCCGACCAGCGCACGGTCGGCTTCAGCCTGGAAGCCGCCGGGGATTTGGACCGCGCCCGCCGCAAGCTGACCCAAAAGAATCTCGATCTGATCGTCTACAATCCCGCGTCCACCATCGGCAGCGAGATGATCCAGGCGACGCTTCTGTGGCCCGGCGGACGCAGCGAAAACGTGACTTCCCGCCCAAAGGCCGAACTGGCCGATATCCTCATTCAGCGCTGTATCCAACTGCTGGCCGGGGGCCGGCGATAGTTTTGGAGTTTCCACCTTGCCCCGCCCGATAACCATAAGGATCAAGCGGCTCGCTGGCGGTGAAGGTCTGCCCTTGCCCAGCCGGATGACGGAGGATGCCGCCGGGTTTGACGTGGCCGCGGCGGTGCTCGAGCCGGTGGTCTTGCAGCCGGGCGAAATCCGGCTCATCCCCTGCGGGTTCGCCATGGCGATCCCCAAGGGATACGAGGCCCAGATTCGGCCCCGCAGCGGGCTGGCCAGCAAGTTCGGGATCACCATGGTCAATGCGCCGGGCACGATCGATTCCGATTACCGCGGGCAGGTCCAGGTGCCCCTGATCAACCTGGGCCGCCAGCCGTTTACCGTCGAGCGCGGCATGAGAATCGCGCAGATGCTCATCGTGCCCGTGCCGCAGGTCAACCTGCTTGAAGTGGACGAGCTGGACGAGACCGACCGCGGCCACGGTGGATTTGGGCATACGGGACATACATGATCCAGCGTTTGCACATCCTGCGCCCCATGGCCCTGTTTTTGGCCTGGGCCTTTTGGCTGTTCATGCTGTTCGCCCTGGGCAGCTTCCACGCCAACGACTGGCCCAGCCACGCGGTCTATCCCTATCCGCCCATCCAGAATCTGTGCGGCAGCGTTGGCGCGTTCCTCGCCTATTGGGCCTTTTTGGCCATCGGCCAGGGTGTGTTCCCTCTGCTGTTTTTCAGCGGCGTGTGCCTGGCGCTGATCATGTATCACGCCCGCTTGAGTGACATTTGGCTGCGCCTGGCCGGACTGGCCATCCTGTCGATTGCGTTTGCCGCCTTCGTGCACAGTTGCCTGCCCGGCTCGCGATCGGGATTTCCCGAAGGCCACGGCGGATTGATCGGCATCACCACCGCGTCGTTCTTGCAGCATCACCTCAACACCCTCGGCACGCGCTTGGTGCTGATGACCGCCATCCTGATCGGCTTGCTCCTGGCGGCGGATGACCTGGTGCTGGGCGCCCCCAGTTTTGCCGCCGCCGCCTACAGCACCGTCAAGGAGTGCAGGCCAAAAATCAAATTCTCTTTTCCCGCGCTGCCCCGGCTCCCATCCCTGCCGGGGTTTGTGACGCGCGACGCTAGGGCGGGAAGGCATTCGCGCCAGCCCTCCGGCGACGACGCGGAGGACCAGCCCATCGCCGCCCAGGACGATTCCGAGGCGCAGCCCGTCCCGACGCCGCCGCCGGCGCCGCGCGGCGACATCATCGTCAAGCTGCCCAACATGATTAAACCTCGGCAGCTCAGCCCTCCCCCGCCGCCCAAGGAGCTGGGCGAATACCACCTGCCGCCCTGGGACCGCCTGGCCGATGCCGAGCACGGATTCGCCCAGAGCCAGGAAAAATTCGTCCGCGAGAAGGCCGCCGTCCTCGAGCAGGCCATGCGCGAGTTCAACATCGAGGCGCGCGTGGTCGAGATCGACACCGGCCCGGTCATCACCATGTACGAACTGGAGCTCGCCCCGGGCGTCAAGGGCTCCAGCATCACCGCCCTCTCCAACGACATCATGCGCGCCCTGAAAGCCGAGAGCGTGCGCATCGTCGCCCCCGTGCCCGGCAAGAACACCGTCGGCATCGAAGCCCCCAACGCCCAAAAAGAGAAGGTGCGCCTCAAGGAACTGATGCAGACCGCCCCCGACGCGACCACCAAGATGACCATCCCCCTCTATTTGGGCAAGGACGCCAGCGGCGAGCCGGTCATCAGCGACCTGACGCAGATGCCCCACCTGCTGATCGCCGGAACCACCGGCTCGGGCAAGTCCGTCTGCATCAACAGCATCATCATGTCCATCATCTACCAGCAGCGCCCCGACATGGTGAAGATGATCCTGGTCGATCCGAAAATGGTGGAAATGGCAAGCTTCAAAGAAATCCCGCATTTGATGTGCCCGCTGGTCAACGACGTGGCCCGCGCCACGTGCGTGCTGGAGTGGGCGTGCGAGAAGATGGATGAGCGCTACGAATTCCTGGCCGAGGCGGGCGTGCGGAACATCAAGGGATACAACGGCCTCGGGGCCAAGGAACTCATCGAACGCATCAAGCCCGCCTCGCCCGAAGAAGAAGCGCGGATCCCCAAGCACCTTCCGTACATCGTGATCATCATCGACGAATTGGCGGACCTCATGATGACCAGCGGCAAGGAAGTGGAAGGGTTCATCGTTCGCCTGGCGCAAAAGTCCCGCGCCGTGGGAATCCACCTGATCGTCGCCACCCAGCGCCCGCAGGCCAACGTCGTGACCGGCCTGATCAAGGCCAACATGCCCTGCCGCATCGCCTTCCGCGTCGCCAGCAAGATGGACAGCCGCATCGTCCTGGACCAGAACGGCGCGGATATGCTCCTGGGCCAAGGCGACCTGCTCTTCGTCCCGCCCGGCGCCAGCAAGCCCATCCGCGGCCAGGGAACCTACATCGACGACCGCGAAATCCGCGAGACCGTCGCCATCCTCAAGGAGCAGGCCGAAGCCCAGTACGAGCCGGAACTGATGCAGTTCAAGGCCACCGGCACCGTGGACGACGAAGCCACCAAGGACGAACTCTTCGACGATGCCGTGCGCGTCGTGCTGGAGACGCGTCGCGGCAGCGTCAGCCTCCTGCAGCGTCGCCTCACCATCGGCTACAGCCGCGCCAGCCGCCTCATCGAGGCCATGGCCGCCGCCGGAATCGTCGGCAGCTACAAGGGCAGCCAGGCTCGCGAGGCCCTGATCAACCTCGAAGAATGGGAAGCCATGAAAGCGGCGCAGCAGGCCGATGCGGATACCGGGATGACGGTTTAGCCCGGATTATTCACCGCCGAGAGCGCATTGTCTTCTGGCGTATTTATCCGCGGCCTTCCCCTTTGGGTTGCGGGCGCGGCCCGCGCCGCGGCCCTCCGCGCCTCTGCGGTTGCACTTGATATTTTTCACCCAGTCGTATCGGCTTAGAGTTTCTTCAGGGCGGCCGCGGCCTTGGCCGCGTCGCGGGCGGTGTCGAAACCGAAATACGCGACGAAATTCCCGCCGGCCTTGAGGGCCGACACGCCGCGCAGGTTTACGCCCGTTTGCGCGATGGCCTTGGTCATGCGCGCCCCGCCGCCGGCGCGGTTGGGCCCTTCCACGCGGAGCGTCGCCACGTCCGACGGTTTCACGCGCACTGTCCGGGCCGCCCGTTGTGCCTTGGCTCCCTTGATCGGCGTCACGTAGACGACCCCTTTGCCGCGCTTGCCTTCGCGCCGCGCGATGACGCAGTCCAGGTTTATTCCGCCTTGGGCCAACGCCGTCAGGACGCGCGCCAAACTCCCTGACCGATCCGGGATGTGGGCCGACCACACTTTTGCCTTCGTGATCTTCAGCTTCATGGGTGCCTCCTTCGGCTGATGAGAAATGTCGTGGAAGATGCAATGCGCCATGTAGGACTTGAACCTACAACCCGCTGATTAAGAGTCGCTTCCGGCGACCGCCGAAAAACCCAAGAATCCCTCGGATTTTTCAGCATTTTATCAAATGCCAAGGTGATTGCAAAACCGTATGTACGGTTTTGAGGATTTACAAGGACTTACAGCAGGGCGCGAGGGCGCAAAGCCGTACGGATTTTGGGGCTCCTCGCCCACAGACAATAGCGCAATGTGGATTGCGACAATATAACTTACATGATCAGCTCTGTGCTTGCGCTGAAGTGCCGAATAAGCGGTGCAGGCAGGCGGGATGATAATCCATACCTTCCCGGGCTTCGTGCGGGCATATGCGACAGGTCGCCATATGGGTGCACTAGGCGAAGAGTCACCCCGCCCTCGCGGATTCGTCAGCCTCGGAGGGCGAAGCCTTATCCGCGTCCTCGATCTCGACAGCGCCGATGCATTCCTTGCATGTCGCCAGCATCAGGCCGAATGGATCATCCTTGGAAATCTTGAGCTGCTTGGTCGAGAAATCCAGAAGCCAGCCCTCGGGCAGAAGGTTGGCAAAGAAGGGGTGCAAGCCTGCCGAGTCGTAGGGTTCTTCACGCAATGGAAGCGTGACAGAGATAGGAATTGCACCAGGCGTTTTAAGCCACTGCGAATCGTACTTGAACCGAGTGCCTCCGCCGGCGACTTCCTCTATGGTACCGACCCGCCGACCAGCCAAGCTGACGATGCCGCGCCTGAGTTTCACGATTTGCTCTCGCTTCCACTTGGGGCATCCACGCAGCCGAGCATCTTGCCGAAAACAGCCAACACCGCGTTTACGGCGTCCGTTCGTAGCGTGAGCTTGCCGCGTTCGAGCTCCGATACGATGGGAGTGCCGGTTGCGGCCCTTCTGACAGCTACTTACTCTCGATCGGCAAGACATTCCAGCGGGCGACCGATGACCAAGCGAGGGATTGCACCGCCTCTGCTCAAAGGCTTCAGGGCCATGAGAACTCGGTCAGATACCAGCTTCCGCCAGTCGTTGGCGCGCGGCTTCAAATTCGCGGGCTCGTCGCGCTGGTGTGCGGACGGAGTGGAATGCCCTGTCGCCGCGCTTGGCTGCGGCAATTTCGGCAAAGAAATGCCGCAGGTCGGACTCGGTAGTACATGGCGTCCCTCCCACCCGAACCGTTTCCAGAACAACGCCTGCTACGCCTTTGGTGGCCCATCGCCACAGGCAGGTGTAACTGAGCTTGGCGCCGCGCCGCCGGCGGGGTAGCCACCTCAGGCCTGGAACACTGGAAAGCGGTATCAATTCGCCCGAGCTAGGCTGAAAATCGACGTCAAGGGTACTCATGGGGCCCTCTTGAATGGGGTATTTACCCGGCACACAGTATAATTATCGGGGTTAATAAAGTCAACAACGGCTTGCGTGGCCCGATTTCGTCGATGCGGTATTGCATCTATTTGTTTGTGCAAGCAATTAATCGTAGTTCATAACGTTTCCGACGTTATTGACTTGCATTAGTCGGGGCAAATCATTTATGATTGGGGCATAGCAAGGAGGCACTCACATGGCACGTCCCCGAAAATCCCCCGAACTTGAGGCCGAACAGCGGACCTACCGGTTCAACAAGCAGCTTTTCCGCCAGTTCGAGGATGATTGTGCTCGGCACCTGTCCAACCCCAAGCTGGTCATCGAGGCCCTGATCCTCCATTGGCTGGAGTCCAAGCAAAACGTCCGGATGGCGATCTCCGAGCGCCACCGCGACCGCTTCGGCGTTACCGGCGGCGAAGATTGACTGGGCGTAGTTACTCAAAGGATGGCCGTCATGATGACGCTGCGAATCTTGGCCAGTCCGTCGGATTGGACATGATCCGAATAATCCTCAAACGCGAGCGATAAACCGGCCGGGTCGAATGTGCCGACCTTGGCCGTGCCGCCCTATGGCGCAAGACGGCGAGCTGGAAGCCTGGAATTGGGTAATACCCATGCAATTGGGTACTAAAGTGGGTACTGTACTTCTGCTCGCCTGACCCCGGTGGTGAACCCCGGTCGGCTGCTCATCACGTCTTTCACCGGCTCGAAAAGAAAAATCCTTCAAAAAATACCTTGACTAGCCCCATTGCAAATATTATAGAAGTTAATGATGTTAATAACTGTATATCGGCGCAGTCGGTGCGTTGGGCTCATTCACAAAGGAGTACCATTATGTCTCGTATCCGATGGTCTGTTCCGCTCCCGGCACTGGCGAGTTGGCTCCTGATTGCCAGTTGGGGCGGGGTAGCCCACGCGGCGGCCGCTGGCGGCGGTGGAGCGGCTTTGCCCTGGGAGGGCCCGCTGAATCAAATCTTGGCCAGCTTCACGGGCCCGGTGGCCAAGGCCCTGTGTATTCTGGCGATTGTGGTGCTGGGATTCGGCTTCGCATTCAGCGAGGGCGGCGGGCTGCGCCGCATCCTGGGCCTGCTTCTGGGCGTCTCCATAGCGGTCACGGCGACCAGCTTTGGCGTGACGTTCTTCGGCTTCGACGGCGGCGCCGGGTGGTGAGCCATGGCACGACCGGACGAAATCGAGGGCTACGAAGTGCCGCTGCACATTGCCCTGACACAACCGATCCTGATGGGCGGTGCGCCGCGGACCTTCGCCATTCTCAACGGGACTCTGGCCCTGGTCATTGGGATGGGATTGCACCTGTGGTGGCTCGGATTTCCCGCAGGCGCGGCACTGCATGGGGTGGCGGTGCTGATGAGCAAGCGCGATCCCCACTGGTTCGACTTGTTCCGCCGCCACCTAAGGCAGCCGACATACCTGGAAACCTGAAAAAGGGACTTGCGCCGTGTGGAGCCTTGGGGAATATCGCCGACGTTTTGGACGCTTGGCCGATCACCTGCCTTGGGCGGCCTTGATCGGTCCCGGCGTGATTGCCAACAAAGACGGGGGCTTACAGAAAACGATCCGTTTTCGCGGCCCGGACCTGGACAGTTCCACCACCTATGAGCTTGTGGCCGCTCGGGCACGGATGAACAACGTCCTTCGACGGCTCGGTTCCAATTGGTGCGTGCACGTGGAGGCCTCGCGACTCTCGGCGCAGACTTATGCAGCCGGCGAATTCCCCAATGCTGTTGCGGCGATGATTGACCAAGAACGCCGGGACGCCTTCACGTCTGAAGCCCTGCACTTTGAAAGCCAGTGCTTCATCACCTTCACGTACCTTCCACCTGCCGAGGGAATGACCCGACTGGGCGATTTGTTCATTGAGCGGCCATCCAACGGCAATGGCAAACAGGTTTCCTACCAGACGTACTACGACCATTTTCTGGGTCAAGTCGACCAGATCGTGAACCTGATGGCGTCGTTCATGCCCGAAGTACATCCGCTCGACGATGGCGAGACCCTGACATACCTGCACTCGTGCGTTTCTGACCGGAGATTGGCCATCGCCGTGCCGGACGTACCGTTCTACCTGGACGAAATGATTACCGATCGGCCGCTGGTCGGCGGACTGTCGCCCAGGCTCGGCTCGCTGTTTCTCAAGATGGTCTCCGTCCGCGCCTATGTGAACCGAACGCTTCCCTGTCTCCTGGACCGGCTGAACGAGCTGCCCATCGAGTACCGCTGGGTCGGGCGATACATGCCGATGGACAAGACCGACGCGACGCGGCATCTGAACAAGCTGCGGCGCCAGTGGTTCGCCAAGCGCAAGGGGATGATGACGCTCCTCAAGGAAGCGATCACCAAACAGGAGTCCAAGCTGGAGGATTCGGACAGTCTGAACAAGGCCCAGGACGTGGATGATGCGTTGCAGGAACTCGGCGGGGATCACTGCTCTTTTGGAGATTTCACGCTGACGGTCACGGTTTGGGGCAGGGATGAACAGTCGGCGATTGAAAAGGCGCGTGCGGTGCAACAGGTGGTCGATGGCGTCGGGCTGGTTTCGGAGATTGAAGATTTCAACGCTGTGCAGGCTTGGCTAGGCAGTTTGCCCGGTCACGCCTACGCGGACGTGCGCCGGCCGCTGATCTCCTCGCTGAACGTGTGTGACCTCGTGCCTCTGAGTGCCGTTTGGTCCGGGCCGGCGAAATGTGCCCATCTCGATGGACCGCCGCTGCTAGTGACGTGCACGAAGGGATCGACTCCTTTCCGCTTGTCGTTGCATCAAGGTGACGTCGGCCACACGATCGTTGCAGGACCCACCGGCGCCGGCAAATCCACTCTCCTGAACCTTCTGGCCTGCCAATGGCTGCGGTATCCGGGTGCCAGCGTTTACATCTTCGACAAAGGCGGAAGCTGCCGGGCGATGACGTTGGCGATGGACGGGGACTTCTACGACCTTGGCGGCGAGGGTGAAGAGATTTGTTTTCAACCCCTGGCCGGTATCGACGATGAATCCGAGCTCGCCTGGGCGCAGGATTGGGTGCTAGACCTGCTGCACCGTGAAAAAGCCGAGATTACGCCGGCGACGAAACAGGAACTGTGGGCGGCGCTGGGCAATCTCGCGTCCATGCCCCAGACACAGCGAACACTCAGCACGCTTCTGGGCTTGGTGCAGGACGCCGCGGTGCGGCAGGCGTTGCGGAGCTACACGCTCGACGGGCCGCACGGCCGATTGCTGGATGCGAATCAAGATACGCTCAGCGAAGCTGCGGGGGAGCCAAAGGCGCATTGGCAGGCGTTTGAAATGGAACACCTGATGCACTCGCGCAGCGCGCTGCTGCCGGTGCTGACATACCTGTTCTGGCGATTGGAGAAGCGATTTGACGGCGAGCCTACGCTGATGATTCTCGATGAAGCGTGGCTGTATCTGACCGAATCCCTGTTTGCGGCAAAGATTCGCGAATGGCTCAAGGTGCTCAGAAAGAAGAACGTGGCCGTGATCTTCGCCACGCAAAGCCTCTCGGATATCGCTGACAGCGCCATCGCGCCGGCCATAATCGAAAACTGCCCGACGCGCATCTTCCTGCCCAATGGCAACGCGATGGAGGATCGCACGCGCGCCGTCTACGAATCGTTCGGCCTGAACGAACGACAGCTTCAGATCCTCCAGCAATCGATCCCCAAGAAGGACTACTACTACCAGAGTCGGGAGGGCAACCGGCTCTTTGAACTGGGCCTGGGCGATTTGGCGCTGGCGTTTTGTGCCGCCGGAGCGCCGCAGGACCACGCGCGGATTAACAAGGTATTACGTGACTATCCGCGCGGGCAATTTGCGGCGGCGTACCTGGAAGATCGGGGACTCGACCATTGGGTGCAGCAATTGAGAACAACGGATCAGGAAGGGAGCAACAATGAGACCGTCCAAACCGTATCGGCGTAAGACGCTGGCCGCGGCGGCACTGATTGCGGCGGGAACAATGGTATTCGGTCCGACGCGCCGGGCCGAGGCCTTCCTATTCGACATCGTCTTTGACCCGAGCGCGTATGCTCAGCACGTCCAACAGGTCGTGCAGTTGGGCCAGCAAATCAGTTCAGCGGTCCAAGAGGTGGAAAACCAGGTCAAGGAACTGACCCACTTGAACGGCGACGTGGCGCCGAACGATGCCGCGATCGTTGCCGGTGTGCAGGGACAGCTCGATTCCGCCATCTACAACACGCCCACTCCTGCCAGCCAGCTCAATACGCGGTATCCGGCGGATATGAGCAACGTTACTTGGAATCAGTACCAGTCGGATGAATCGACGTGGACTTCCGACGAGCGCCAAGCAGTGGTTGAGAACCGCCAACTGGAAAACCAGGTCTACCGTGACATGGACACCACGCGTCAGCAGGTGCAAGCGATTGTCGAGGCCTCGAATTCGGCCCCAGGTGAGACGGCAGCGATCCAGGCCCACAACGACCTTCTAGCGGTGGCATCCGGGGAGCTGGCCAAGCTTCAGGCCCTCAAAGCTGCGCACGCCCGGCTCAACACGGAGAGGCAAGCGCGCCAGCAATCCGAATTGTCTTACGCCACTGCGGAAGAGGGCCGGGTGCGCGCCGACTGGAGCAACCCGACGCCGCCTTCGCAAACCGTGGTTGACCCGTTCCAAAACCAATAACCGGAGACTTGCCATGACCCGCGTGAAAAAACGATTCTTGATCGCCGTTGCCGCTACCGTCGTCTCGGTTCCCGGGGCTGCCTTCGCCGACATTGTTTTTGACCCGAGCAACTTTGCCGAAGCAGTCATGCAAGTCTCGGACGACGTGCAGCTCGTGGAGAAATTCCAGCAACAAATCCAAAACCAGCTCTCGATGCTGCAAAACTGGGGGTTCACTCAATTACCCGGAATCCTGCAAAGCATGAATGTCTGGCACCAAGTATTCTCTCAGGCTGGCACGACCTACACGTCCACCGATCCGGGCAGTGCAGTCAACAGCCAATATCCGTCCGATCCGAACGCCTACACGAGCGTGAGTGCCGGCAGCTATCAGTCCATGCGAAACGGATGGGACCAGGAGCAGCGTAACGTCCTGATTGAAAACCGAACCGTCCAGAATGACACGTATTTGAACCTGCAACCAACCGCGGATCGCATCCAAGCCTACGTCCAGCACTCCAACTCAGCGCCGGGCGCCACCGCCGCACTGCAAGCCGGCAACGAGGAAGTGGCTACCTTGGTCGCCCAACTTCAATCGCTGCAAGCCCAGGAAATCACCCAGGCCCGGGCGGACGTGGAACGCGACGCCCAGGAGCAAGCCGAACAGGCCTACGCGGATCAACAGCGGCAGGCGGTTCGAACCACCTGGGACAACCCGCAGCAGCCAAGCACGACCCTCGTGGATGCCTTCCCAGCGGCCAATCAGTAACGAGCCAAGTGCACGCGGCGAATGGAGAGGATGATCTCAATGGTGATTTTGGCCGTCGATTTCGGCAATTATGGCCCCGATCTGCTCAACGACGTGGCCAATCAGTACATCAACGCGATCAACAGCGGCTTTGGCCTCATCAGCGGCGACGTCACCTGGCTTCTGAACGTCTTGATCGTTTTGAGCATCTTTTGGTCGGCGGTGCTGTGGGCGATGAGCGACGATCATGTCATGGCGCACTTTGCGCGGAAGATCGTTTACATCGGGCTTTTCGCCTGGATCATTCAGAACTGGCAATCGCTGACCGACAAGCTGGCGCAATCCTTCATGAACCTTGGTCTCAAGGCGGGTGGGTTTGCCGGCCCCAGTTATTACACGTCTCAGCCCGGCAACATCGCGTACCTCGGATACACGACGGTGCAGCCCCTGCTCGATCAGATTAGCCGCCTCACTGGACCGGTGGCATTCTTCAAGAACATCGTCGAGATTGTCTTCCTGGCACTTGCCGTGGCGGCGATCGTCGCCGCCTTCTGCGTTATCACGGTGCAGGTGGTGCTTGCCCTCCTGACCTTCAAGTTTGGGAGCCTGGCGGCATTCGTCCTGGTGCCGTTTGCAGTCCTGTCCAAAACGGCGTTCATTGCCGAGCGCCCCTTGGGTTGGGTGGTTGGCTCCGGCCTGAGACTGATGGTGCTGACCCTCGTCCTTGGAGTGGGCAACAACATCTTTCAGGCGTTGAAAATGCCCGCGGGCAGTACGGTTACGACCTACCAAGCCTTTTGCATTGCGCTGGCCGCCATCTTGCTCATGGTCCTGTCGCTGATCGCCTCGCGCCTGGCGACGGACATGATTATCGGTGGACCAACCCTGGGCGTGGGCACCGCGGTAAATCAAATGGCGGTGGCGTACAACACCAGTCTCAACACCGTCACCGCGCGCCCCGCCGTGATTGCCGTAAGAGCCGCCGCCGTGGTTCCGACCAAGGGGGCAGCCGCGATCGGTTGGGCCAGCAAGGTGGCGTATAGCGGCGCACGGCGTCTGCTTGTCGTTGGGGCTTCTCCAGCCGCGTCGGGCGCTACGGCCGCATCGTCGAATCCGTCCTCCACCACCACAGTTATCGCCAGCCGCGTGCCGGGTTCCAAGGCCAGCCCCGGAAGTAAGGGCGGTAGCGGAGGGTCCGTCACATGAGCTTCCCGAAAACCAACATGAGCTACGGCAGAGACGCCAGCGGTGCCGAGGATACCAACCCCTACGCGCGTGCTGCTGCGGCATGGGATGAGCGGATCGGATCAGCGCGGGTCCAAGCCCGCAACTGGCGCTACATCGCCTTTGCGTCGATGGTGCTGGCGCTGATCTCAACCACGGGCGCCGTCGTGCTCGGGGTCAAGAAACAGGTCGCAACCTATGTCGTGGAAATCGACAAGGCGGGAATGCCGGGACGAATCACCTTGGCGAGCGAACCGTATCGACCGGATGCGGCGCAGGTCGGCTATTTTGTCGGCGAGGTTGTCCACCTGGTACGCGAGCGCCCGTTGGATCCCGTGGTAATGCGCCAGCGATGGACCAAGGCGTACCAGTTCCTCGCCGGCCCCGCGATCAACGCGATGAATGAATATGCCGCAGCCGACAGCGGGCTGAAAACGTTGCCCGGCGAAGGCGCCGCGGCCCGCACCGTGGAAATCAGCAGCATCCTGCAGAAATCCAACGACAGCTATCAAGTGCGCTGGGTGGAAACGACCTATTCCAGCGGCCTGCGCCGCTCGCGCGAAGAGTACACGGGCCTGTTCCAGGTGAAGCTCATGCCGCCGCGCGATGAGGCGGACTCGTTCAAGAATCCCATCGGCGTCTACATCATCAACTTCACCTGGAGCCGGGAGTTTTCCGGGCCTGTGAGAGGCGACGAAAACCCGCCGCCGGCGAATCAGCCAAGTCCTGCTGCCGTCAGTCCAGTGCAACCGGGAGATCAGCCATGAATCGTCACGGGCCATTGATGTTCGGAATGTCTATCCTGGTGGCCTTCGCTGGCGGCTGTGAGTCGGATGAGCCGCCGAGCGTGGTGGTCCTGCCCGACTCGCGGCTCGTGGCGGCGGAGCGATTGCCGGACGACTCCAGCTTTCCCATGCCAAAAATCGTCGAAGTGAAAGTGCCGGTGCCAAGTCCGCAGCTTCGGCCCCTTGAGCCAAGCCAGGCGAATAAGCCTCAGTTTTTCGGATTGGCGGCCATAGCCGCCGCCAAGGCCGGTGCGACAACCCAACCGACGACCGACGGTTTCATCAATGCGATTCAGTATTACGACTACGCCCCGGGCGTCGTCTACACGGCCATCACAACGCCCGGTTTTGTGACGACGATCGCCCTGCGCCCCGGCGAAAAGCTCCTTACCGCCGCGGCGGGCGACACGACGCGGTGGATCGTGGACAGCGTGGATTCAGGCAATGCGCAGTCTGTTCAGCCGCTGGTCCTGATTAAGCCACGGAAGGCGGGACTGCAAACGAACCTGCTGATTACCACGGACCAGCGCGTGTACACCCTGGACGTCACCAGCACGGATTCGGGCACCTATCACACGATGATTGCTTGGAATTATCCCTTTGCCGACGCCGTGGTTATTCGCAACCAACTGGCCGAACGGCAGGCGCTGGCGCAGGCCACGATCACATCCGGATTGGATCTGTCCAAGGCCAACTTCAACTACCTCATCCTGCGGCAAAAGCACTGTACCACGCCGCCCTGGTGCCCGCTGAGGGCGTTTGATGATGGCCAGAAGACGTACATCCAATTCCCACCGAAGGTGACCGTGACCGAAGCGCCGCCCCTTTTTGTGCTGGGGCGTAACGGCGATGCGCAGCTCGTGAACTACCGGGTCAAGGGCGATTGGTACATCGTGGACCGGCTGTTCGACAAGGCTGAGCTGCGCATCGGTCAGGCCCCGCAGACGGTCGTGGGGGTCGTCCGATCGGATGTCCAGAACTAGGAGTGGCTGCCATGAATCCGACCCTCAACCCTCCTCCCGGACAAACGGGGTATCAAGACGGTAGCAATGGCGACCAGACATTCATCCTTCACGCCACTCGACCTGCCGTGACGCGCGTCAGTCGGCGGGCGGTGATGCTCGCCGGCGTGTTCGGTGCTTCCCTCGGGCTGGTCGTGCTTATGCTTGGCTTCGGTCAACACGGGGGCAGGAAACGGGAAGCCGTGGCCCAGGACAATGCGATTCGGCCCGCAGGTCCTATCGATTCGATCAAGGCATTGCCAAAGGACTACAGCTTCGACACCGGCTATCCATATTCACAATCCGGGGCCGTCACGCGCCCGGCGGGTTTGTCGCCGCAGCAGCGGGTGCTTGCCGAGGAAATGCGCCAGCTCGTCGAAATGCGTCGAAAGATGCTGGAACAACAACAGAAAGAACAGCAATTGGCGTTGGATTCGCCGCTTGAATTCGCCGGCGCCAAACGGGTCACCAATCTTTCAACGGCCAATCCGACGACAATGCCCGCAACACCGATTGCCAGTGCCTCGGGTTTGCTGATGCGCGGCGGGCCGGGCGATCCTCTCCAGGCCTTTTGGCCGCCCGGCCAGGGGCCCGCCGGTACCGTTCCCCTGAATCACCAGCGAGATAAGGAGGCATTCCTAACGGAGGCCGCCGCGATTGAGCCGTACTTGGCCAAGCCGTTGCTCAAACCTGTATCGGCGTTCGAGCTCAAAGCCGGCAGCATCATTCCCGGCGCACTGGTGACGGCAATCAACACCGATTTACCTGGTCAAGTGATTGGACAAGTCACGGAGAATGTTTTCGATACCGTCACCGGAAAATACCTGCTGATTCCGCAAGGTTCGAGGCTTCTGGGCAAATATCAGAGCCTCGTCACCAACGGCCAAAACCGTGCACTGGTCGTCTGGCAGCGGCTCATCTTCCCCAATGGCAACTCGATTGTGCTCGATGGAATGCCGGGAACGGATGAGGCGGGAATGTCGGGATTGCAGGACCAAGTGGATTACCACTTGGACAAGCTGGCCGAAGCGGCCGCTTTGACTACTGCCATCGCTTACGGCGGCAACCTTGCCCGCAATCCCCAAACCGGCAACGGCTACAACAGCGGGGACGTCATCGGCGACACGGTGGCGCAACAGGCCAATCGCGTCGGCGAGAAGATCATCGACCGCCAATTGGACGTGCAACCGACGATCACGATCCGCGCCGGCTGGCCGCTGCGCGTGCTGGTGAACAAGGACATGATCTTGGAGCCGTATCAACCTTGATTTGGAGTGCACCCGATGCCTGAAATCCTGCTGCCCGCGTTCCACGTGACCACGCGTACCAGGGTGAACGTCGAGGTTCCTCACGAGCTGGCGACCGACCTGGATCGCTACAAGGCGTTTTACAGGGAATGCTACGGCGCCGACGTGTCCGAAGCGGACCTGATGCGTGAGATGACTCGCCGATTCATGGAGTCCGACCGGGAGTTTCAGAACTTCAAGGCGGGCTCCCGGTCACGGTCACGGAATTCAAGGCGCATCGTGGCGACGCCGGCGGCGGAGGCAATTGCCAAATGATTGCGGTAACAGCGACATTCGCGGTGCTCAAACGGCAGGACTTTCCGACACGAATGCGGGTCATCACTATTCTGACGGACCTGGCGGACATTCGTCCTTACGATGCCCTCTCGCCCGCGTTGCCGACCTATGCGGAGGCCGTGCGAATTGTGACTGAACGTGGCTTGTCGCGCGATCCGCGGATCGGATACCTCAAAAACTTTGGCATCGCCGAATACGTGCCCGTGTGCGAGCGCATCGTTCTTGGCTGCGGCGAAGAACTGGATTCGCTGGCCGCGGCAATGGCTTGTGAGTAACGAAATTCAACTGGAGGTGCCCAATGGCACAAGCAACTCAAGAGCGGCAGCAGACGGCCAAGCCGGCGAATCGTCCTGTGCATACGGTGCGATACGGCGCGATCCGAGCGGCGATCTGGCGGAACTTGGTGGACAGCGGCAACGCCAGCCGGCCGATGTACAGCGTGACATTCAGCCGGTCGTACAAAGACGGACAAAACAACTGGAAGGACAGCACCAGCTTCGGCGTGGACGACTTGCTGCTCGTTGCAAAGGCTGCCGACGAAGCGCACACCTGGATTGCCCATCAGAAATCCGCGGACGCGAATGGCTCGCATTGACGCTGGCCGGGGTTCAAACTGCCTGTGGCCTCGACGAGCCTGTTTTATCGTGGATTTCCCAAATGCTTTTGAAGTGTTGGTAGAACCGATATTCATTCGACGCCGTATTTTCCCGTGTTTCCTGCACTTGATCTCGACTAAGGAAGTGCTACCCAACGGGTAAAACAGGCCAGGACGTGTCCATTCCCTCGTCGAATAGAATGAATCACAACCGTCACGACTGTCAAAGTTGGCTCGGGGATCGCTTTTGTGACTTCGATAGTCGCCAAACAAAGTGCATCGATGAACGCCGCAATTCCCTTCGTGACTCGTAGGCATCATAAAACGCCTTTAGAGCAGTGACGATTGGCGCGCTGCAACCGGCAATCACCGAAGGATGCGCCAAGCCAAAATAACCCGCAACCGAAAGCGCTGTCACCGCCACGTATGTGCCAGAGCGAGCGATAGAATTCATGCGGGCGATTCTTCCGCACGTCTGGCGCACCCTCTCAAGCTCATCTTCGAGTTCGTCTCGCTTGAACTTCAGAGCGCTTTTATCGACTTCGGCCGCATCCTTTGCCGACGCAATGTCCTCCAGAGTTCGGTCTAGCTTGCGCCGAAATGCGGCTAGTGATTCGCCTTCGTCATCAAGAACCTTGGCGAGCAGCGGAAGAGGAATGCCTTCAAGATAAGGAATATCGAAGTTCAGCACCGGCATGGGCTGCTTTCCGGAAATGGAATCCTGCGGTTTCGTTGCAATCAGCGAACTATTGAGTATATCCGCTTTTAGGACGCCTTCATTTGACACCAGCTTGTCGCGCATGCTGATGCTGACAAATGGCGCGTAGGCGACGCGTCCCTTTCGCATGAGAGGTTCGATGTCGTCAAAGAACCGATTCTCGGGTGGAATCTGAACGTGAATTACACCGGCAGCGAGACCGACCTTCTGTCCCATCGCGTTGGTCGCCTGGCCTGCAATCCGAAGAAACATCGTCCTCGCCCACTGCCGCTGATCTCGATTGTTCCAATTGTGTCCAAGGAGTGACACAATTGGTGACTCTTCCGCAAAGTTATCTATCATTTTGTCGTACGCGAGCATACATACTTCGAGATTGGCGAGTGTGTTTTCCCCTGTGTCGGGATTCTCGACGGCGAGCATGCCTAACGTAGGCCCATTGAAAGCATCGGAAAGTGGAAGCAGCGCGAACGCTGGAGGCGCCAGAAATGAACCTACGTTGAAGACCACTGGAACCTCTGAATAACCCGTTTACGTTCTGCGTCGCATGGTTCAATGACCGCAGGAAGCTCTATTTCCCCTGGTTTTCGCGGGTTTCGGTCTCGCCCATGGCGGTTTTGCCGACTTGGGCGCGCACCGCTGCCCCACACCCTACGTCTGGGCAAGCCACATCGTCCGACGCAGATTGTGGGCCACCAGCGTCATCGCAAAATCAAAGCGGTTCCGACGCTCGCCGCGATACCTCGCCCGCGCCGCTCCCCATTTGCGCAGCCGTGCCATCGTGTGCTCCACGCCGCTGCGGATCGACGCAATGACCCGGTTGATCTTTCGCAACAGCGGCGGCAGTTCCTTCTGGCCCCGACGACGCTTGTAGGCGATCCCATCCGTCACGCCTTTCCGCTCCAACCGCCGCCGCCGATCTTGATCGGCGTACGCCGCGTCGGCCACCACCGCCCGCTTCTCCTTCCGCGTCAATCCATCGATGTACCGGCTGTCGTGATGGCTGGCCGTGGAAAAGTCAAAGTCCGTCACGATGCCGCTGCGATCCGCGGCGATGTGCCCCTTGTACCCGTGGTACGTCCGCCCGTGCTTTTGGGTGAACGACGCCTCCGTGTCACGCGTGGTGATGTCGTTGCCCGATTCGTCCTTCTTGCCCGTTTTACGCCCCGTCGGCGCTTCGAGGATCAACGCATCGACCAGCGTTCCTTCCTTCACCAGCAGGCCGCGTTGCTCAATCGAACGTTTGACGATGTCAAAGAGCTTGCGGTCAAGTTCCGCTTCACGCAGCCGGCGGCGAAAAACGACGATCGTCGTCTCGTCGGGCGACGGCTCTTCGCCCCGCAGACCCACAAAGCGGCGAAAGCTCACCCGGTCGTTGAGTTGCTCCTCGGCCTGCGGGTCCGAGAGATTGAACCATTTCTGCAGCATGAGAATCTTGAGCATCATCACCACCGGCTCGGCCGCGGCGCCGCCGTCGGCGTTGCGGTAGACGCACCGGACCGGCTTGGCCAGCGATTCCCAGTCAATGGCGGCGTCGAGTTGCCCGAGCAAGGCTTCGGTTCGTTTGCCCCCGAGCTTTCCCACGACGACATCGGCAAACGAAAGTTGAGCTGCTTCGCGTTCACGCATGATGACCTCCCTGTCGGTTCGTCATCCTATCAGGCGTGTCAAGCGGGAATTTTCAGAGGTTCCCACTGTATCGGCAGCGATCATGGCGCGACGAATGACTGAGTCAATATTTCGCGCTTCCCGTGACAACGCCAACGCCTTTCTACCCGGCGTCGTACGAATTGCGCTCACATAGTCGTCAACCGCATGCTTGAAAAAGAAATCAACAAGTTCCGTCCGAGCCTTCGGCATGGTCGCGATCAGCTGGTACAGCTTAGTGTTGAGCGAAGCGATCGTCGGGGATTGGTTGTTGTATCGAGAATCGCTCATGTGGCTCCGAGATGATGTCCCGGGAATAGTTGAAGGTTGAAAAAGGTGGCGGCACCGGATCGGGCGATCCTAACGGTAGGACCGACTGTGACTTATCCCTCAACGGAAAGGAGCGACCACAATGGCAGCATACCAAGTTGTCACCGCCGCGGATAGGCGGCAGCTTTCGGTTTGTCTCATTCGTGAAAGCTAGCACTTCCTCCGGATGGTCAAGCTCATTGAGCAATCCAAGGCGGCGATCGAGGGGGTGATCAAAGTGCCCGACGGGCAACCATCGATGCGATCCTGGCTTGGATGGGCTTGAGGCCCTGATCGTGCCCGCTTGCGATACCGGGAAGAACCTGGTGTGGTTTCCTGGCAATCTGCGGGGGACGTCCAGAGCGACGGTCCGCAATGTCGATCAGCTCGGTTAATTGGACGACATGAAATATTTCGTGAAATAATTTTACTTTGGCCCCGAAAGTGGCGACAATATCCCAAGAGGTAATTCCAATGGCTGTCGCTACGACAAATCGGGTTGAAGCCCTGCGGCAAAGGCTGGGTGTCACACAAAAGGTAATGGCTCGAATCCTGGGCGTGACAGAACGCACGGTCATCGACTTGGAGGCTGGGCGGCCATTGTCCGAAGGAATCGGCCGGCGCGTGACGGAACTGGATCGGCTGCAACGCGATCTGAGCAAGGTGGTCCGACCGCAGGCTATTGGGCATTGGCTGATGGAACCGAATGACGCCTTTGACGGTGATGCGCCCGCCGACCTGATCGCCAAGGGAAAGGTCGATCTGCTGTGGCGGATGATTTTTGAACTCCGCTCCGGCGTCTCCAGTTGAACGTTGATTGCGTTTATTGTCCTCTGAGGCTTCCGCCCGACATTTGCGGGGAATTGATAAATGAAAGAAATTCATCGCCCAAGAGCGTGGTTTGTTTGCCGAGAGCGGGCGATTGGAATGTGATAATGCCAGGCGGCGGACTGCTCACGACCAGCCCTTGCTGCCGCAGAGCGCTCCACACCTGGTCATAGAAGTCTTTTTCCCCGTGCAACTCGGGGAAAGCAATTTCAATTGCCTCCGATAGCGGCATACCTACGCCAGCCGACGGCAATGACTTCGAATAACTAGCGAGCCAAACTTTCGGGTCCTTGAAGAACCCGAGCATCTTCAGGTGCCACACTGTGAATACGTCGATGAAATATAGAAACATTTGTCGCTTGGATTGTTCCGGCGCGTCAGGCTCGGCCGAATTGGCGATTGCATTGCGAAGTGCTTTGTGTTTTTCTTCCTCATGATTTCGCAACGCAATTTGAGTTGCCTGCATTACCACGTCAATGAAGGCCGCATTCTTTTGCAGTTTGTCCAAGTCAATCTTGCGTATCGCCTGTAGTTGCACCAAGATGTCAGCCACATTCTGCATCCATTCATTCCGACGCAGCTCCAATGGTGGCGTCAGAAAGAGATTGACGAGTTCTACGGCGGCTGGCCCAGCAATCGGAAGGCAACCGGTAATCGCGCGCAACGCTGCTTGTCCGATGTCGCCACCACTACGCTTCGGCACCTTTAGCGCCTCATCGCTCATAAGTTGCCCCTTCTTTTCTACCGTAGTTCAAGGGTCGCCCGGCACAACTTTGAACCGCTCACAATCCCTGGGATGTTTGGGGCACTCCCATACTTCGCCCCTGCCCCGTCTGGCGCGGCGATATTTGGTCCGCCCATCCGCACTACATCGGGGAATATCAGTGAACGGTGGGCGCTGGTCAATATCAACAAGATACCTGCAACCTGTGCTGTGATAATTCGCGCATCCGAGCTTTATGGGCTGCTTGTCCCACGGTGCCATTCGTTGCGATTGATTAACCACTTGGGTCGGACCATGGCAATGCGGGCACACGCGAGGGTGTAGACCTTGCCCGCTCGCCGTCCGAATGTGCTTCGCTTGGAGGTGTTCGAGCACCATCTGTGCATAATCTGCATTGTCAGTACGGTGCATGATTTCTGCCCGGCCGCGATGGCTTGCCCAATTCAGGCTACCCGTGTAATGGATTCGGCCGTCGATTACGATGTCCTTGCCGTGGAGACCTGTCGCGGCGACGACAACTGCCCCTAATTCTCGCAAAGATCGAACGGCCTTTTCGACATACGCTCCGTTTTCAGCTTCGGCTGGAGGTGGCGTCACGAGCGTTACTTCTACACCGCGCTCTATCGCGGCGCGAATGAGTGGCTCAACAGTAGGCCAGCGATATTCACCAAAAAATGGTACAAGGCCGAAAATGCTCTTGGAGGCCTTGTTTAAATCATCGGCAAATTGCGGAAAGAACGTTTTTTCGTCGAAGATTCGGTGGAGAATAGCGTTGGTCGGCTCTTTGGGAATGTTATACGCACGCGGATGGTCGGTCGCCACTCTTTTGGCAAACCCGGCTTCGACTAACTCATGTGCGGCGCGAAGGTCTCCGTGCTCTTTCATGTAATGCCAGAGCTGACCCAGGCCACTTGTCGGTCTGGCGTGGCGATTCAGCCACTCGGATGAACCCACCAAAACAAACTTGGATTTGGCGCGCGTCAGGGCAACGTTCAAGTCGCGCTTCACCTCCTTCGTTTCATTCGGATTGCAAAGCCTCGCTGTCCAATATGGCTCGTCAAGCACGCTGTCAAAAATGATCAAATCTGCCTCGCCGCCTTGGAACGTGTGGACCGTCCCAACGCGGACCCAAGGTTCAAGTTCAAGTGCTTCAATCAATCGCCGCAATAGACGTGATTGTGCTGCATAGGGCGTCACGATTCCGATGGGTTTCGGATCGTCGTCATCAGGTTTGCCGATCTTCGCTGCCGCCATAGCTGCCAACTCCACCGAGATCTGCGATGAATACAGGTTGAATCGGCTCAAACTACCGGCCCGGCGTCCGCACCAGCAGTGTAGGTCCGCAGTGTCGATCACCACGAGGGGATTTTCTGGAAGGAATCTCAGCCACAGGGGCGGCACCCGGGTTTTGACGTCCTCGTGATCGTCCAGCCCTTCTTGATAGGAGATTTGCCGTGCAGCATCCGCAATTGCAGGGAGCATTCGACGCTGGGTGCGAAGGCGGGCGAGCGCGGAGTGCTTTACGGGTTTATGGTCCTCCTTATCGACGACTACGACTCGCGCCAAATGAAATGCGTCCTGCCCTAACCGCAGGGCCGCAATTTCGCTGTCGCTCCGCACAATGGGCGGAAGCTGCTTGAAATCACCCACCAGGATGACACGCTGCAGTGCGCGGCCGCCGGCAATGAACAGCAAGGGAGGGAGCGCCATTGAGATTTCGTCAACGATTACCGCATCAAACGTCTGTCCTTCGAGCTGATCTCCGACATAGCACTTCGTAAGTGTTGCCGCAACGACACGCGCTTCGCTGATGACATTCTTTTCCATCGCGTCAATCCGAGATCGCAATTCAGTAAGCCGTTGGAGTAGGTCTTTAAGTTCTGCGTCCAGAGGCGCGATTTGCGCTTTGAGGGATTCGGCCGCGGGGAGCCCAGCACAGATATTTGCTTGGGTCGCTTCTTTCAAGTTAAGCGAACTCACCACGACTTCGGCTTCTCGATAAAGCCTTGCGGCATGTTCAGCGGCGTCGGATGCTGATAAATCGGCGTTTTTAGCCGCCAGCAACGATCGGTTGGCCTGCTCGACCCGTCGGGCACGAAAGAACCAAGCGCGGCCCGCCACTTCGAATTGCCTTTCACACTCTGCGATGTGGCTCGCCGCGCGCTTTACGTCCGAGTGCGTATTCTCCGCGAGAACGGAGGCTTCATTTAAATGCCCTTTGGCTGATTCGAGCCGTCGCCGTATTTCGCCCAGGCGATCCCATTCGCACAGTTTTGCCTGTAAAGGGGCGAGACTCGACGATGATGACGCTATCCGGCGCTCCATCTCGCCAATCTCGGATTGAATCTTCTCGGCTCTCCCGGCAACGATGTGTTCGAGTTGAACCGACTCCGGCACTTTGGGATTCGTCACATGCCCAATTCGCACGATTTGCCCGTCGCAATGAACCATGGAGTGTGCAAGAGGCCCACAGCCGGACGTGCCACTACCGGGCGTCTTAACGATCTCGTAGATTGCTTGGTCCACCGCCGCGTGCGTGTGGCTTGCCATCAATACTCGTTCACCTCTTGCCACCAGCGTAGCAATCAGGTGTGCAATCATGTGTGTTTTGCCCGTCCCCGGCGGACCCCAAACGAAAGTGATCTCTGAAGCACACGCTTGCTCGATCACCGTTCGTTGTTCTTGCTCCACCCGATCGAGCGACGGCATGCCCGGTAGAGTGGTCTTGTAAATTCCATTCAATTTGGGGTGGAAGATGGAGGTCGCAAGAGGCGAAATGCACCTCGTTCCCCTAGAAACCGCGTCTAACGCGTCAGCGAGCTTTCGCAGCAAGCCCAGGTCGTCAACCCGTAACAACCCGCGTGCAATGAACGAGCCGAGCGATTCGGCGCCGGCGATCTGGATATCAATTTGGTTGGTTTCCTGTGAGACGACCGTTGCTTTGTATTGGCCGCCGTTCACATCGATAGTGCCGCTCGCATCCTCGGGCAAAAGAGTGTCATCCGCGAGCGCAAAGCGATAGACGGCGTACTGGGACTCTTCCGCAGTTAAACGATGGCCAGAGTACAATTCGAACCGCTGCCCGCCGCCTTTCTTCTCAATCGCGGAAATTTCGGCCCGAACGGCATCGGCAAACCACGTCGCCAACGAAGGCGCTTGCATTGGAGGGATGATGGAGGTTTGGCGATCCATGTGGGCGGAGATTCTCCCTTTGCGGCGTATGTGCTTTTCATCGTCGGGAAAGTCAGGCCCGTTAAACGGCAAGAGTCATTCGATCTTGGACCGATAATTGCTTCGAGACATGGCGATTAGCATCGGTCTTTTCTTCCGGGCAACGGAGAAATGCAAGTCGGCATCAGTTGCCGTTCTTACCGTCACAAAGAACGTAATCACCGTTGTCGAATCCACAAACCTCAACAATGGTACGAACTGTTCGGCCCGGTTGCAGATTGTTTCGCTCAACAAACACGACCAGATTCACGGCAGACGCGATAGATCGTTTGGGAACGATCTGTGATGCCTCGCCCACCAGGTCCTCGATACGCCGCAAAGCATCGGCGGCTGAATTGGCGTGGATCGTCGCAACGCCGCCAGGATGGCCGGTGTTCCATGCCTTGAGCATCGCAAGGGCCTCGGGACCGCGAACCTCGCCGATGATGATGCGATCCGGCCGCAGGCGCAGAGTCATGCGCAGCAGATCGGTCATGGTCACCCGCGGCTCGGTACTCTTGGTCAGCAGTTCCACCTTGTCATCTGCGGGGCATTGCAGCTCCTTGGTGTCCTCGATGATGACGATGCGATCGTTCTTGAACGCTGGCTCTGCGAGAATCGCGTTGACCAGGGTGGTCTTGCCGGACCCGGTGCCGCCGGCAACCAAGATGTTCTTCCGTTCGGCAACGGCTTGACGAATTACTTCGGCGCCGGCTGCCGGCAAGATGCTTTTGCTCACGTAGTCGTCCAGAGTGAATACCACCGATGCCCGCTTGCGGATCGTGAATACGGGCCGCTCCGCTAGGGGTGGCAATAAGCCCTGGAATCGTTCGCCGCTGCGCGGCAGCACGCCGGCGACGGCGGGACGATCTGGTGTCACGGTTTCGCCCATGTGGCTCGCCAGCAGGCGGATCGTTGTTTCCGCCGCCGACGCCTCGATCCGGCCGAGTCTTTCGCGGCCGACGCCTGCTCTATCAACCCAAAGGCAGCCGTCAGGATTGGCCATCACCTCCACCACGTCGGGGCGGGACAGCGCATCGGCCACCAGCGGCCCCAAAGCGTGATAAAGGCTTTCAGCGTGGCGGATTCGGACGGTGTCTTGCGATGCCATGATTCAGATCCTCAGTTTTCCATTCAGCCGAACAGACTCCATCGCTTGGGCCGCTCGGGAGCCGTGGTCACGGGTTGGGTACGGCGTCGAAGCGGCGCATGCTGGCTTTCCGCTCGGGGTTCACGGTCGGTTGGTTGCGGATGGATTTGCAGTGACGAACTGGCATCGTGCTCTGGGGATGTGTGCGGGTGATTGACGTCGGACGTTCCATTGGCCTCGCTGCCGACGGGCGGAGAATCGTCGTTGGCTTGCAGCAATTGGGCCAGGACTGAGCGCCCTCGCCGAAGGTTGGTCGCTACCGCATCAAGGAACTGTTGAAATCGGGCATTGCCGCTGACTTGAGCTATCTTCTGGTCCGCGTCCGGTACCGGTGGCGTGTGATTGAAGAACGCCAGCACTGCCAGGCCGAGCATTTCCTTGAGCACCTGGTGCTCAAACCCGCGCCGCTTGTCGGCACGCTGAACGAGGAAGAAAACCCGATCGACAGCCTTGCGAATTTGCTCATCGGGATTCCCGCTGCCATCCTGTCCAAGCTCTTTCCGCGCCGCCCGTGCCAGGACTTCCGAAACGGATACGCCGTCTCGATTGGCCCGCGACTTGGCCGCGCCAAGCACTGCCGGGTTGAGCCATACCGTAAATCGGATTTTCTGCTCTTTCATAACCGTTCGTGTCCGATGGTCCGCTATTGCGGTTCTGAGCCGCGGATGGCGTCGTCGTCGCCGTCATCCAGGTCCGTGTCTTCGTTGGGACCGAAAAGTGGCTGTCTTGAATCCCGCCATTTGGAATTCGGCACCGTCTGTATCGGCGCCTTGGCTCGCTCTCCCTGCCAGGCGATCACCGGATCACCGGGAATATCCACCCCCTGGGACTGGTCCGGCGGCGGAAGCACGCGTTTCAAGAAGGTCGGCTCGGCGTAGTACCGAAGCTTTTTGACGCGCATCGGCTTGTATCCAGTGACAAAGACAAGCTGATCGTCCATCGGCAACTCGCGCACGTCGCCCGGCGACAGGAGGGGCCGAACGTGTTCGCTGAAGCTGACCGTCCGCGTCCCCGCCCCCAAGTGTCGGGCCGCTTCCGAATAGCTTTCCCGGTATTCGGTAACGGTCCCGGTCATCTGGCTGATGCGCTGGCAAGTCACGGTGTCCGCCGCGGCAAAGGCCGTCAGGATGTGGCAGTTGTCCAGGATCGTGTTGCTCTGGCCGTAGGCTTCGATGATGTCGTTGAAGGATTGGACGATCAGGTGCGCCTTGATCCCGTATCCCGCCATCTGGCGCAGGTTCATGCTGAAGAACTCCATGTGACCCAAGGTGGGAAATTCATCCAAAAGAAGCAGCAGCGGCCGCCGTTTGGGCCGGTCCATGTTGTCCCGTTCCAGGTACTCCATCAGGGCCCGGCAGGCTTGGTTGATCATCAGTCGGACAAGGCAGCGCAATCGCGGAGCGTCCGATGGCGGGGGCTGGAGATAAAGCGTCATCGGCCGATCGGCGCAGACCAGATCGCCCAAACGGAAGTCGCTGACCGCCGTGTTTTGCGCCACTAGGTCGTCGGCAAAGAGCGTCAAGTACGTCGCCGCCGTCCCGCGCACGCTGGCCTGGAACTTTTCCGGCTGGTGCAGCATCTCGTTGGCTACCAAGCCCACTTCGGGATGCACCTCCGGTACGCCCGTTCGCGGGTTGAAGCGATGGGCTGTGGCCAGCATGGTTTGGCAGGTGCGCTTGAAATCCAGCAATCTCTCCCGAACCACGGCCAGGTTCTTTCGCCCGTCCGGCTCCGTGTACAGCACGTGCAGGATCAGCGCTACGAGGAACTGGCTGGCCTGCTGGTCCCAAATGTCCGGGCTTTGCTCAAGTTCCGCCGGATTCACCAGCATTTCGACGACGTTTTGCGTGTCTCGGACCTCGTTGGACCCCTTGCGGATTTCCATGAGTGGATTGAAGCGAACGCTGTCGGGGCGGGTGGGATTAAAGAAAACTACGTGGGAGAACCTGGAGCGGAAGCCCGCGGTGACGTCCCAAAGCTCGTTCTTCACGTCGTACACCAGCACGCTTGAGTTCCAGTTCAGGAGCGTGGGGATGACGTGCCCGACGCCCTTGCCGGAGCGGCTGGCCCCCGAAACGAGCTGGTGTTCCGGCCCGTCATAGGTGAGGAAGCGTCTGTGGGCGATCCCCAACACCGTTCCCTTGCCACCCAGCAGCCCAGCGGCCTTCATGTCGCGCCGGCTTGCCCAACGATCCCTGCCCAGTTCGCGAACGGTAAGTCGCCTCTTGCTGTGGCGAATGATGACCAGTACCAGCGTCGCCAGGACCAGCCCGCCGCCGATGACCGCGTAGCCCTCGTCGAAAGCATCGGGGAGCGAATCGCCTAAGTCGCTGGCCCAAGCAAATATCGCCCACGGTGCGTAGAGGGCGACCGCGCCAACATACACGTTCGGGCCGAGCCGTGGGTCATCCATCAGCCGGTAAGCGACCCACTGCGTGGCCGCTGTCAGGCTAAGGACCACGACGATCAGGTAGACAGCGATGACAGCTCGCATTCTCACCTGCCCCTTTCCAATCCATCCAGGTAGCGGGACTGATTTGGCAGGGATTGCTCTTGGCTTCGATCGACCGTCACGCCCCGGTCGGTGGTGCGCTGGACCGTCACCCGGTCTCCAACGTTCGCCTGCGGCGATCGTCGAGTCGGCGCTACAACCACGTCGTCATCCGTGAGCACGACAATTCTTCGGCCGCTGTGAAGCTCCTCGATCCCTTGGTATTTCCCCGTGACCGACCCACCCTGGACCAGCTCTGAAACCGGCCGGTGGTACCGTTCTTCCAGCTTCCGGTCCGCCGCCTGGCGCTCCTCGGCAGCAAGACGCTTGATCGCCCCGGGCACAAGCTGGACACAGCTTCCATCAGCGTCAGCCCGCTCGGCGTAACCGTGTTTAACAAGCCACTGCCGCCGCTGGTCGAGCGCTTCTTGAACCGCCGGATGTTCGGTCAATCGTTCGTCGGGGTTCTGCAAAAACGCCTGGCAGTCCAGCCACGTCACCGCCCTGGCCTGGACCTGTTCTGGCAGAGAATAGGATGCAACGACGCGCAGGTCTGTGCGGGCGGATCTCCGCCGGCTGAAACTGTCAAATTCCGGGCCGGTGATCTCGTACCGTCCGTCGCCCATTGCCTGAACTCCCGACCCTTCGTAGCCGGCAACGAATGCCAACCGTGCACTCGCGGAACGCACGCGGGAGTCGATCTGCCGATCCGTCCAGTCGGGGTGGATGGTGTGCAAATGAGCCGCATGTGGCTCCGTGGAGTAGACACCGCCATGCGCCTTTGCCACCTCCACGATCTGCTGATTGACCTCCTGTCGGCGATGCACACCGGCGCCCAGTTCCGCAATCGAGCCGACCCGGATGGCACGGTATTCATCGCTCTCGGGAACGCGGCCGTAGTGCGCCTGCCCACGGGCATCCCGCAGCACGACGAACCGATCGTCGCTCAGTTCGTCGGCGTTGCCCAAGGCAATCACGATCCCCGCGATGGGTTGCGGAAGCTCATTGCCCGCTGCCATCCGATGCACCCGCCCGGCCTCGGTTCCGAGCGTCGCGTAGAGCTGCTTGATGACATCGTTGCGCGACCCCAGGTCGCGCAATGTCTGCTTGAAATCCGCCTCCAGCGCCCACCACGTTCCCTTCTGCTTCTGGGCCAGGCCCAGGGTTTGCAGGTGCTGCAATCGCGCCGTCACCAGCCCCCGGTCCTCCGGCCCAAACCCGATTGAGCGTGTCGGTGAAACGTCGATCCTCCCGCCCTCCAAACAGCGCTCGATCATGCGGTCCAGCGACGTGAATCGCTCGGCCTGCACCTCCTTCAGCTTGGCCTCCTGTACCTGCTCAACGCTGCGCTCCCCGAGCAATTCGGTGGCCACTTCGCAGGCCCGCTCCCGCATCCCGTGGGACAGGTATTGGCGGGGTATCACCAGGTCCGTTCCATCCTCCCGGCGCCCCCGGATCATCACGTGGGCATGGGGATTGTCGGTGTTGTGATGGTTGATCCCGAACCAGTCGAGCTTGGTCCCCAGGTCGCTGCCGATGCGGGCCATGACCTGGCGCACGTACGCCGTCATGTCGGGGATGTCCTGGCCTTGTTCGGGGGAAATGATGACCCGGAAATGGTGCCTATCGGCCGCCCATCCGATCACTTCCGACCTGGCATCTACGGCGTCCCGCGAGGCGTCGTAGAACACGCCCGAGCGACCGTCGCCGCTGGCGCTGTCGCGTCCCAGGTAGGCGGCATGGCGGGTGATGCTTCCTCGCGCTTTGCTGGGCCCGTGGCGGCTGACGAGAGCTTTAACGATGACCCGCTGGCGCCGGCTGCCGCCCGCCCATGCCGGCTTGTTGGACAGCGGGCACGATCGCCCATTGAACCCCTTGAGTCGCCGGGCGATCTGTCCCGCCACGCTGGGGCGGCGCCGGGCGGCCATTTTCCCGATCCGGTCGGAATCGACCCTCGCCGCGGCGTCATGCTCGGAATGTCGCGCCACCACCCACCTCCACTCACCCTCAAAAGCTCCCGTTTTCTGCCACCGCACCGAAATCGCACCGTCAAATCGCTGACCGCAGCGCTGCAAGTCATGCTGCCCTAACGACCTGCCCAATCACCGCACCGTTCTCTTTTATCTTGCCTTCCGAATTTCATCCCTTCCTGCTGTTCAGCCAGACTCAAATCCGTCCAGCCAGACTAAAATCAACGCTAGCGTGGTTGACGCAGTTAATAATACCGATAACAAATAAAATGTCAAATTGAATCTGGCTGGACTCAATTCAGTCTGGCTGGACAGAAGTCGCCTGCCGGAAAAATCGCGGTGCCGTCGAAAAAATCCTCGACGGCGAGCCACAGGCAATGCTAACATGCACCGTACATTTGAAGTGCGATTCAGATGCGGAAGGGTGCCCTGTGCGAGTGCTGTCGATCCTGATGGAGGTTGTGACCGTCCTGGCTCTGGCCGTGCTGCTGCCGTTGGCCAAGCTCCTGATCGTCATCTTCGCGCTGGCCGAGACAGCCGGGTGGGTCTACCTCGGTCTGTGGACCGTGAATCGGTATCAATCGCACCATGAGGCAGGGGCATTTCTCTGGCCGCTGGCGGCGACTTTGGGCCTGTATTTTCAGGTGACGCTCTGGCATTACTTCTGGCTTCGGATCGCGCATCAGAGCAATCGAGGCCGGGTCCTGGCGGAGTATTTCTGCTCGTACATGCGGTACCCGATGGTCCGCCAGCCGCATCCCTGGGAATGACGTTAAGGCGAGTTTCGGCGCTGGTGGAACTGCAAAAATGAAGCCGGATCGGGGTAAACCGACCCGGCTTCAAAGGCTCGTTTTGCGTGCGCAAGGCTATGCCGCTGATGCCCGCTCCTTGGCATCAACGCGCACCTCCTCCCGCAGGTTCGACGGCAGCCACTCGTTGAGCTTTGCCGCCAGCTTGGCATCCTCCAAGCGGCCTTCGGCGGCATCGGCAAAGAGCTTGGCAAGCTCCGAGACAAGCTCGCTTTTCTTCTTGGTCTCGGCGGCCTTGGCATAGTCCGGACCGCGCAGTTCGCCGATCAGGTGCGCCAGTTGGATCTTCTGGTATCCCGAAAGCCACCGTTCATCGGGACGCCAGTATTGGCGCACGTTGACGCCCAATTTCTGCGCCAGTTGCCAGACCAAATCGGTCCGGCGTTGCAAGTGAGCCGTCACGCATTCGACTGTCAACAGGTCGATCAGGGCGTCCACTTTCTTGTCGGATAGACCCTGGAGGGCGGCGTAGGCGGCATGATCTTCGGCAACATGCTGGCCATGCAGCGGGTCCAGTTCGGCCCGCCGCTGGCGCAGCATGTCCAGGGCCGTTGAAGCAAACCCTTCGGCATGGGCTGTATGAAGCGTCGTGCCGTTGGCGTCGTGCCGGATGGCAAGCGATTCGCTGCGCACCTTCTCATGCAGGATCAGGGCCAACACCCGCTTGCGAGCGGCTGAATCCTTCAGCAGCGCCTCGCGCACGGCCAGGGCTTGGTGCGTGAAGGTCGTGGCAAGCTGGCCATCGCGCAGGTCGTCCGACGTGGGCGGTTTGGGCGTATCCGCCGAGCCGTTCCCAGCCTGCCCATCGCCGTTGCCGGATGTCTCGCGGCGGCTCCGGGGAACGCGGTATTCCCGTCGGACCCGGCCATCGGGATCAAGCAAGAGGAAGGCCGTGCCAATGGCCTTGATCGCCTCGCCATAATGAACCTGGGCAGCCTTGGTCAGGGCCTGTTCCTCATCGTCCAAGGCTTCCAGCTTGCCCTGGACGGCCTGGAATGCCTCCTGATCGGACTCGTCCAGTTCCTCGATCTTCGCTTCCAGCTTGCCCCGCTTCTCGGCCAGCTTTTTCAGCTTGGCCGTGGTCTGCTCGTCGTACTCCTGCGGGGCCTGGGCCATGGCGAACAGCCGGTCCTGGACGTCGGCCTGGGGTCCCACGACCACCTCGGCCCACCCGTCCTCGGTCAGCTTTTGCCGCTCGGCCAAAAGCGCCTCGGCCTGCGCCTCCATGAACGCCTTGCGTTCAACGAGCACGCACTGGGCGAACAAATCCCGGCTGACCGTTCCCTCCGGCAGCTTGGCGATGTCAAAGGTGGCGGCGGAAGCGTCGATCCACGCATGGGCAATCACGTTGCGCACCTGCTGCGCATGCTGTGGGTTGCCGCCCACTTCCTGCCAGACTTCCAGTTGGCGATCCGGGGGAACGGAGGCGAAGGCCTCGGCGGTGGCGGTGTCGATGCCGCCCTGGCGGTACGCGGCCTTGACCGGCTCGGCCAGCGTTGCCAGCTTCATTCTCTGGCGCACATAGGGCTGGCTGACGCCAAACTCGGCGGCGATGGACTCAACGCCCTTGGCTTCCTCGCGGGCGAGCTTGGCGAAGGCTTCGGCCTCATCCAACGGGTGCATCGGCTCGCGGACAAAGTTCTCCGCCAGGGCCAGGGCGTCGGCGGTGTCATCGTCCACGGATCGAAGGATGCACGGCACTCTGGGCGGTCGGGCCGTATCCCTGTACAGGTCGCGCAGCGCCGCCAAGCGGCGATTGCCGGCGATCACCTTGAAGCCGCCGCCGTTGCCTTCGTCGGCCCGGATCACCAGCGGGGCCAGCAGCCCATGCGCCCGGATGGATGCCACCATGCGGCGGTGGGCATCCCGCTCCGGCTTGACCCGTCGGGGGTTGCGTCGGCTGGGAATCAGCTTGGACAGTGAAACAGAAATCTGAACGTCACGAGATTGGGATAGTATTCGGTTCATAGCAAACCTCTATTGCGTGTTGAATCATGTGTAAGACCGATCCCATTGGAGGACCGATGACCTGCGCGGGGCGCCCCGATTAAATGGGAATCTCCGCCCCGGCGCCCACCGGCTCGGCCTGGGCCGCGGCCGGTTGACCCGCACGGCCGCTCTTAGCCGCGGGGCGACGTTTGCCGTTTCCGTTGCCCTTGGCTGGCTGGCCGTTGGTGGGCTTGCGGTCCACGAAACGGAACTGCTCCACGACGGCGCGAATCTTGCTGCGCCGCTGGCCGTCCTCCTGTTCCCACTGCTCCAGGCGCAGGTGGCCTTCGACGTGGATCGGGCGTCCCTTGGTCAGATTCCCGGCGATGGTCTCGGCCGTCTTGCCGAAGGCAGCGCAGTCGATGAACAGGACTTCCTCTCGATCCGCGCCGTTGGCGTCTTTCCAGCGGCGGTTGACCGCCAGCGAGAAATTGCACACCTGGGTATCGGAGTTGGGCAGCGACTTTAACTCCGGGTCCCGCGTCAGGTGTCCCATGAGGATCACTTTGTTGTAGCTGGCCATGATGAAGCTCCTTTCGATTGAAATGGCCACTTGAGGGCGGCGTCACCGTGACAACCGCTCCCCAGCCCGCCCCGATGGATGGTCCACCGGGGCAGGTTCGGGGAGGGGTCGATTAGTTGACGCCAAGGCACTCCTCCGCCGCCTCGCGCGGCGCTTGCCCGGATCGGGCCAGTTCCAACGCGCCGAAGTACGCGGCCTGCTTGAGTTGGTGCGATGCGCCGAACCAGACGGAATCCAGCCGACGGTTGAGCTTTTCAGCCGGGTTCAATCCCCGGTACTTCCGCTGATGATCCGCCCATTCGCTGACCGCGTTGTAGGCGGCCCACGCGGTATGCCTCATGCCCGGCAGCGTGTTGCGCTCGTTATCGAAGTTGGCCAGCATTTGGCCCAAGACCTTCTCGCGGCTCTTCTTCTGGCGATCGCTTGCGCCGGGGATGTCCAGCCCGGTGAGTCCCCGGAAGTAGCCGGACGCCTCTGTCACGCTCAGGTCCTTGGCAAGCATCGCGTGCAGTTCCTCGTCAAACTGGTCGAACCGCGCCGCGATGATGCCGAGCTTTGTACGGGCCTCGGCAATCCGCGTCTCAAGCCGGGGATGATGGGAAACGGTCAATCCGTCCATGCCCGCTTCCCGCATGGCTAGGTTGAGCGTGTTCTGACAGACCACGCGGACAGTCGTGGGAATCATCCGAAGCGCCTGGCTGCCGTCGTGGGTGTTGGTCAGCAGGACGTAAGGTTTGATCAGGTCGTCCGCTCCGGCCCGGTATTCCTTGGGAATCGCGGCGAGCATCCACACCCGTTTCCCGCCGTGGAGTGCTCCGGCTGTCTCGTACATGGCCAGCTTGTCGCCGACCAGTGCGTCCATGAAGTCGAACGCTTCCCGGTTCTGGAACACCCGATAGCGCTTGCCCACCACGCCCAGCACCGCCCGCGTATCCGTCCGCACGTTGGCGACAAACTCCGGTATGCCCGCCTCCTGGGCGTTGTTGTCCGGGTCGAAAGCCCGGACCGGCCATTGCTCGACGCGCCAGTCCAGCCCGGCCAAGCCAATGGCCTGGGCGCTGGTGGTCGCCTGCTCGATGACTGTGCCCAGCCCGTGCCAGGCCGGCTCGCCGGTCACGAACACTGCCGCTCGTCCCGTTGTCTGGTCGATATCGTGTGCCAAGTGACACCTCCCGAAAAGAAAAAAGCTCCTCAACCGGGAAGGCGTAGGCCCCAAAGCCCACGCAATATTTTTGACCTCCCGGCTTCGGTAGAAGCAGTCCGGGAGGTCAAAAACAAAACGTCTTTTCCGGTTAGCGACGGGAACGCGAGCGGAGCGGACGAACGCCATGCCACGCGCAGGCCCGCAGCCCTGTACTCAGGGTGAGGAGGCGAGCATGGCAAGGCCGTACTCGGCCGGTGGCGTTTCGATAGCGCAGGGAGCTGGGGCCCCGACGCCTTCCTTATTGCTTCCGACAGTCAATCACGCCGGATTTGGGGCGGGAGAGAGGGTGCGGGAGAGAGGGCCGGACCTAGGGGCCCTCTCTCCTGCATACGCATTCTTGAACGAGCATTTCATCCCGTTGCGACTTGGAAACGAGTGTATGCGCGTTCGGATTGAAAATGCGTCCGTTTGAACCGAAAACGCGAGCGTTTGGATTGAGAGCGCACGCTTTAGAACCGAACCTCCGAAGTTTCGCGACGGAAGTTTCAGAGTTCGCGCTGAAAGATGGTGCGTTGGGGATGAACCCCGGCGTACGCACTTTCCATGACGCCCGAACAGCCGGGATTGCACCGGTGCCGATCAATTCCCCTTATTTGCGCGTCGCTCAAGCCGCCAAAGAACATGTGCCGGGGAACGGCAGGCATCACGCGCTTCGAGGTACGACCGATACCATGCAGTTACCGCAGCGGCGGCAGTTCCGGACAACCCAGTGATTAGGGATGGTACGCTGAGGCCGTTGAACACAGCGACCGTAAGCGCCGTTACCCCAAGATATGCTCCGGCACGCGTCACGGAGTTCATCCGGGAGACGCGCGATAGAGCGTGACGAACTTTGTCAATCTCGTCCTCAAGCACTTCGCGCTTAAACTTGGTGACTCGCTTGTCTGCATCGGCCTCGTCTTTTGAATCTTGAATATCTTCCATCAAGCGGTCGAACTGTCGGCGGAACGAGCGGATGGATTCACCTTCATCATCGATCACTTTCGCAAGTGTGGAAAGCGGCAAGTCCTCAAGGTACGGCATGTCAAACTTGAGCAATACTCGCTCCAACTGCGCCAGCGATTGCGTCGATGGCTCGGATGAAGCCAACGCACTACCCAGCATACTCGCCTTGAGCAATGACTCCCCTTGAGGTCCGTTACCCGCCCCAGCCAGCGCAAACGGCGCGTACACGACGCGCCCCTTACTCATCAACCGCGCGGCGTCTGCGAGCAAAGTTTCGTCCTTTGGGAGTTGCAGATGGATCAACCCGCCCGCCACATGGCACCGTGAGCCATGAGCATTCTGCATCTCGTCGGACAAACGCGTGAACATTGTGCGCTGCCACCCATCGGACTCGGTTGCAGACCACGGCGAACCTAGAATCTCCGCGCGTTCTCCCGCCTTTGCCGCTAGCGTCATCTGGGTGACGTTTGCATACATAAAGGCGGCTGCCGAAGCAAAGCCTGAACGCCCATGCGGGTCGATCATGGCGATTGCGCCGAGAACGGGGCTTGCCACATCGTCGGAGATCGGAAGCAAACCCAATGCTGGATGAGCGATGAAGGATTCTACATTGAACAGCAATAGATCAGACAGGAGCAGTGAACGGCGGATCAAGGACGCAGCCTCTGGCTCCGACTTGGCTATAATAAAGAGTTTTCTGCCGGTGAAGTGATCGATTGCAAAAAGGTATTGGTCGAGTTGGTCTTTATAGTGAAAGTCGAGGAGTTCGCTTCGCGCCTTTGGGAAAGTAGTGAGTAACGCCGTTTGCTTTTTATACAGGCTGCTGAACGCATCGTTGGCATCGAGGGCCATATATCCTCGCGGAGCTGCTACTCACCGCGCAGATCGCCAAGACCTTGGCAGATTGACCCAACGGCTATGGCGCCCGATGCGATTACTCCAGCGGCAATCGCTGGGTTGGGAGCAACGATGCTTCCTGCTCCAACCAAGATGTTCCCAACGCCGAGCACGCCACCCTGCAATATCTTTCCAATTCCGTTGCAAATTTTTCGCTTCTTCTTCTCAGGGACGGAATTCGTAGCAACGTCGCCTTCTTCGGGTTCGGCGAGTTGGCCCACGGCGCGCTCAACAGCACCCGGTGCATCTCGAATAATTGCAGACGGCTTGCGTTCTTGATATCGGTCTCGTGCGAGGTGCGTGCGGGAGTATTCTGTAATCAAAACCAGTTCGGCATCCGGCGCTGAATGTCCGGTTTGGCCAAGTAGCTCTTTATCTTCTGGCGGAAGAGCCGAGATGCGGACATTGCTGAACAGCGTTGCCGGGTCTTCGTCAATGGCGTCGAGAACTCCAGCCTGCTCCATTGCCTCGATCGCGTGCCTTAGTTGGTATTCGCGCTCCTTTAGCCTTTTGGCGATCATTTTTATCAGTTCACCGTCCCCTGGACTGGCGGCCCCCATCCTCGCTAACTGGCACAGACGAATGAGTTCCTCCAATTCGTGCTGAAACTCACCGGGGAAGTGCAAGTGCCTTCGTGAAAGCTGCAAATACCGCAGATGCCTACAAGCCAAGGCATTCAAGTAAACCCGAAATTCTTCGTCGCCCATCATGGCTCAGCCCGACTTTAACAGGCAGCCCGAGGTCATAAAGGCCCGAACCGCTGACCATTCGCGCATGATTGTAACGAGGGAATGGGATTTGGTCGACTTATGTGGCTGTCGCCACAGCCATACGAGTCCTCTCCGTGCGCAGCCGGTACTCCGGCGAGGAGCCGAGCATGGCAAGCGCAGCGGTGGCGTTTTGGTAGCGCAAGCGTGCGGGCCCGGCGGCGTTCCTTGTTGCTTCCGACATCTCAACTCAACGGATTTAGGGCCAAGGAGAAGAAGTGCGGAGGAGAGGACCGGCCCAGAGGTCCGCTCCTCTGCATTCGCATTTCCATCGCGATCTCAAAAAATGAACATTTCAGGGATGGTTCACGGTGTACGGACCCGCAGCACCGATAGCGACAAATTGTGGTGCAAGGTTGAATTGGTTTCCAATGCCGGATAAAAGAGTCTGCGTAAAGGGACACAATCTATCCCTTTATGCAGACGGATTGGAATACGACAAATGGCGGGAAAGACTCTGGAAAACTGGATCGACGCGCAGCAGGCTCGCGGCCGTTACACGTTTCTTCGCGCCGAAGCGATAGCCGGCAGCGGGCTGTCAGCGGAGGCCGTCAAAAAGGCGCTTCAGCGTCTGGTTGAGCGCCACCGGGTGGTCAAGGTTAAAGATTATTTCTATGTGGTCGTGGCGTTGGAGTATCGGAACGCCGATGGTCCACCGCCGTCTTGGTTCATCCACGATCTGATGGCCGCGATGAAACTGCCGTATTACGTCGGTTTGCTCAGCGCCGCGGCGCTGCATGGGGCCTCCCATCAGCAGCCCCAGGAATTTCAGGTCGTCACGGATAGGTCGGTCAGACCCTTAAAGGTAGGGCGAGCCCGCATTCGCTTCTTTGCGAGCAAAAGCATTGCGCAGACGCCCACCGTCAATATGAAGACCCCTACGGGGTCGGTGCGGGTATCGACGCCTGAGATAACGGCCGTGGACTTGATGCGCTTCGTCAAGGCCGCCGGTCAACTCGATAACGTAGCAACCGTCATCGCCGAATTGGTTCCACTGATCCATCCGAAGCGCCTGTTGGAAGCGATACGCCAGAGTGGGCATGTACCCAGCGCGCAGCGGCTCGGCTACGTGCTCGATCACCTCAAGGCGCGATCTGTTGCCAACGTTCTCCACGAATGGGTTAAGCGCCAATCGCGTGGCACCGTGGCGCTAAGACTTGGCCGCATCATGAATGGCGCCAAGGAAGACCGACGATGGCACGTCCTGGTCGATGAGCCACTTGAGGTTGAAGCGTGATTCCTCAAGCCAGTATCACCGCGTGGCGCGCAGTCGCGCCCTGGGCGGATGACGCGCAGGTCGAACAGGATCTGGTGCTCACGCGGGCGGTCATTGAGCTATTCGCGGAATCGGCGGTCGCCAGCAGAATCGCCCTGCGTGGCGGCACGTCGCTGAACAAATTGTTCATGCAGCCGGCCGTTCGATATTCGGAAGACATCGACCTGGTTCAGACGAAAGCCGTTCCAATCGGACCGCTTCTGGACGCGATTCGCGGCAAACTCGATTCGTGGCTCGGCCGCCCCGCGCGGTCGAGGGCGGAGGGCGGAGTGACACTGATGTATCGCTTTGAATCCGAAGTGCCGCCAGTCCGCCCTCTGAGGCTGAAGATCGAGATCAACACACGGGAACATTTGACCGTCTTGGGTTTCAGCCGCCGCCGACTCACGGCGGACAATCCATGGTTTGCTGGCAGCGCCGATGTCATCACCTACGAACTTGATGAGTTGCTCGGGACCAAGCTGCGGGCTTTGTACCAGCGTCGCAAAGGTCGCGACCTTTTCGATCTTTGGCTCTGCATCGAACGTGGATTGGTCAATCCAGACCGGCTTTTGGCATGCTTCTCGCAGTACATGGAGCATGAGAGACACAAGGTGTCGCGAGCCCAGTTTGAAAAGAACCTGCACGAAAAGCGGAATGACGCGGCCTTCCTCAACGATATCGTGCCGTTGCTGGCATCGGGCATTGACTACGATGCCGATGGCGCGATGGATGTTGTGCTCAAAACACTGATCCAACGATTGCCCGGCGAGGCTTGGCGAGGGGAGACGACCAAGCCAAAGGTGGGCGAGCGTGGACGGAGGCGATGGGGAAAGTCATAAGGCCACCGGCGTCGTCATGCGCCGCGCGGTGGCAGAACAAAAGCGGGTCCGGTCGGGGAACGGAAGCCCGACCGGACCTACGATGTTGACCGCTACTTGCTTTGGCCTGGCGGCCGCTGCTGTTGACTCAGTGCGACGATCCGGCCGTGGGCCTGGTCGGCGACTTTCGCCAGCACCAGCAGGTCGTCGCGGCCGAAGCTGTCGGTGCTCCGCCAGCCATTTTCGCCATCGCGGTAGAGTCGCTGGAACGTGACGTTGAACCGCGGCCCGCTTTCGGTTTCGTTCTTCCAGATGGCGGCCTTGACGCTGCCGATCCGAACTTCCTCGACGGGCTTGTTGGTGGATTTCTGCTTCGCCATAAAAAGCTCCTCTCGTAAAAAGGGTTTGGTTGGTCCGTTCGCAAGGCGACTGACGGACAAACGAACCCTTGGAGGAGCTGGCCGCCGGGGCGGAGTGGAGCGCCGGAAGCGACGGGCCAAGGGCCAAAGCGACAGCGAATGACACGCGAATCGTGGTCCGCTCCGCGGCGATGAAATCGAGCGATCCACGTGGCGTGAGCGTCGCATAGGAGCGACCAGAGTGCAGCGGAGAGCCCGCGGTTTTTGCGAAAGGCGGAAATCTAATCCCGCCCGGCGCTGGCGTGAATCGGCGACTTGCGGCCTGGATCATGGAACTGAAGGCGGTCGTGCCCATATCACGTGCCCGACGACTGCGTGATATCGCGCAATCGCTATCACCGCCAGCTCGCCGTCGGCAGATTGCTGAGCGATGGCTAGTCTCGCCGAGCGTGTGCCTAACGAATCGGCGTTGGCAGCAGCAGGGGCCAGCACAGTTTGGCGGTCAAGATTGCAGGCGGTCGAGGTGTGGCCGTGGCAGCCGCGCTCACTGACAGCCTGGATCGAGTCTGTTGGGGGGAGTCATCCGGCAAATTCGCCAAAGTCGGCATAGCTGTTACGTGCACCACCCAAGTTCGGGCCCGCATGGTCAGATTGGACAACGCGGCTTTCCTAAACGAGTTACACTTCTACCGCACTGTTGCCAGTCAATGATTGGGGGCAGAACCGATGGACGAGTACCTTTGGCCAGCACGAAATGTGGCGGAGTTCGCGTATTGCCCGCGGCTTTTCTATCTCATGGAAGTTGAAGGAATCCACCTGCCTAATACGGACACGGAGCAAGGGAATCTTGTCCATCGACGCGTTCATAGGCCCAGCGCGGCGAAGAAATCAGACGACAATGGTGACACCGATGCCGATACTGATGAATCCCGACCGCGAACGGTGCGCAGCCTGACGCTCACCAGTCCCACACATCGCCTCACCGCGACGCTTGATTTGGCAGAAATCAACGGCTCTGTCGCCGTTCCAGTGGAGTACAGAAAGGGCCGGCCACGTCATCCGTCGTGGACACCTCCCGATGATCCTGGCGAAAACGAGCCATCACCACCTGACGCCGAACCTTGGCCGACCGACCGTGTACAGGTGGGATTGCAAGCAATTCTGTTGGAAGAAGCCGGATACTCGGTGCCGGAAGCTATTTTGTACTATGCGGCTGAAAAGACGCGCCTGCGGGTTCAAGTCGATGGCGCATTGCGTGATGAAGCATTATGCACGTTGCGCGCCGCCCAGGAAACAGCGGTGACGAAAACGCGGCCGCTGCCGCTGGTGAATGATCCGCGGTGTCTGCGTTGTTCGCTGCAGCCGATCTGTCTGCCGGACGAAGTAAACCAACAGCGCGCTCGCGAGGAATCATGCGGCCCGCGCCGCATTTGGCCCACGCGCGATGATGCACTGCACGTCGTCGCGCAGCAGGATGGCACACGCATCGGACTTAGCGGTCTTTCATTGAAGATCACCGACAAGGGAGGAGAGGAGAGCCGTCAAATTCCGCTCGCTGGGCTGGAGAGTTTGGCATTGGTTGGCGGCGTGCAAGTGTCAACGCAAGCGTTCCATGCTCTGGCCGACCGCAACATTCCCGTCGCCTTCATGACCGGTGCGGGCCGGCTGGTGGCAATGCTCGATCCTTTGGATTCCGTGAGCGCCGACATTCGCCGGGCGCAGGTTCGTGTTTTCGACCAGCCAGCCCGATGTCTGGAACTCGCGCGGGCGCTGATTTCCGCCAAGATCATCAATCAGCGAGTATTGTTGCAACGCAATTATGCCGGTGCGTCCGATACGCTCATGGAGGATTTATTGACAGAAGCCCAACACGCCCGCGATGCGGATAGTCTGGACTCAATTCGTGGCCACGAAGGCCAAGCCGCCGCGCTTTATTTCGACCACTTCGCCGGCATGTTCAAAACGCCGTTGGCCAACGAATTCGACGCCAATGGCCGCCAGCGCCGCCCACCACCCGACCCGATCAATTCCGTGTTGTCCTTCGCCTACACGATGTTGACGCACGAATGCGTTAGCGCTCTTCGGCTGGCGAGATTGGAACCGACCATCGGCGCCTTTCACACCTCTCGTCCCGGGCGGCCGGCACTGGCACTGGACCTGATGGAACCGTTTCGTCCTTTGATCGCCGATTCCATCGCTGTTTCATCGTTCAATCGCGGCGAGCTGACCGAGGGCCACTTCCTCCGCACCGCCGCCGGCTGCGCCATGACTGATTCCGGCCGCCGCGCGTTCTTCGGCGCTTTGGGCCGGCGGATGGATACCGAGGTCACGCATCCTGTTTTCGGCTATAAGCTCAGCTACCGCCGGATGCTGATGCTTCACGCCCGCATGATCGCCGCGTGGCTGCTGGGTGAAGTGCCGACTCTCGCATTTCTCACGACTCGCTGAATAGGGGATCGTCATGCGCCGTTGTTACCTCGTCTGCTACGACATCCGCAATCAAAAGCGCTGGCGAAAGGTCTTCAAGATCATGAACGGCCACGGCGAGCACTGGCAATACTCCGTCTTCTTCTGTGTTCTCAAGGAGATAGATCGCGTCCGCATGCAGGCTCAGCTTGAGGAGCACATGAATCTCAAGGAAGATCAATGCGTCATCGTCGATCTTGGTCCTGATGAGGCCGTCGCTCGCGAAGCAGCAACGGTAGTAGGCCCAAGCCTGCCGCAAGGGGAGAAAGGCGTAATGGTAATTTGAAGTGCGTTTTGTGCGACGCTATTAAACTGTCGCAAGCCGAAGAAAATGTTTGGTATTTGATCGGGGGTAAGCGACAATATCCCTCCCGTGGAGAATAGAGGCTTTGACACTCTCTATTTGCAGTTGACCGGGAACCCACCCTTCCCCTGGCAAGGCGCGCTCTACGGCCGTTTTGTAAAGGGCGATTTTCCTATGTCAATCGATCTGCCGACGGGATTGGGCAAGACTGCTGTTATTCCCATTTGGCTGATCGCTTTGGCAGCAGCGCCGGATTGCGTTCCGCGGCGACTGGCGTATGTCGTGAACCGGCGGACAGTTGTGGACCAAACGACGCGCGAGGTCGAGGAGATTCGCGCAAACCTCAACCGACCAGAGCTCGCCAAACTGAAAGACAAGATCGGCTCGCTCGCTATCAGCACGTTGCGCGGGCAGTTTGCCGACAACCGGGAGTGGTCGGCTGATCCTTCCCGGCCTGCTATCGTCATCGGAACCGTGGACATGATCGGCAGCCGACTGCTGTTCAGCGGTTATGGCGCCGGCTTCCGAACCAGACCACTCTACGCCGGATTGCTCGGACAGGATACCTTGCTCGTGCATGACGAGGCGCATCTCGAGCCGGCATTTCAGCAGTTAATCGAGAGGATTCGGGACGAGCAGAAAAACGAGCCGGCATTGCCCGGTGAGCGGTTCCACCTGCGTGTATTGGAGATGTCGGCAACCCCGCGCGGGACCGGCGACACCATCCGACTTCAGGACGCTGATCTCGCCAACACCGAGGTCAAACAGCGAATCGGGGCCAAGAAGGTGATTCAGCTCACTCCGAACAATGACCCGAAGAAACTGGCGGATCAGATGGCGGAGCTTGCGCGCGGGCGATTTGAACAGACCGCGCGGGCTGTGCTGATCTTTGCGCGCAGGGTGGAAGACGCTGAGAAGATCGCAAAGAAACTTCCGCAAGATCGGACCCGTCTGCTTACCGGCACGCTGCGTGGGCTGGAGCGTGACCAACTGGTCGAGCATCCTGTTTTCAAACGCTTTCTGCCGCGCGCCGAGGCCTGCGAGCAGACAGTCTACCTGGTGTGCACCAGCGCGGGCGAAGTCGGCGTAAACATCTCAGCGGATCATCTCGTCTGCGACCTGTCCACCTTTGACAGCATGGCGCAGCGGCTGGGACGGGTGAACCGCTTTGGATTACGCGCAGACACCGAGGTCCACATCTTTCACCCGAAAGAGTTCGACGAGAAGAACGAGCTGGACGAACGATTAAGGAGATCGTTGGATCTGTTGCGTGATTTGAAGGGGGACGGCAGCCCCAAGGCCATCAGCCGTCTGAAGCTGGAGGACCGTGTCGCGGCGTTCGCGCCACCGCCGACGATTCTCTACACGTCCGATATCCTCCTCGATGCCTGGACGATGACTTCAATCCACGATGAGTTGCCCGGCCGGCCCAAGGTCGAGCCATATCTGCACGGCATCCAAGATCTGGAGCTGCCGCAGACATACGTTGCCTGGCGCGAAGAGGTTGGCCAAATTCGCGGCGATCTGCTCAAGGCCTATCCGCCGCAGGATCTGCTTGATTATTATCCGTTGAAGCCGCAGGAGCTTCTGCGCGACCGCAGCGACCGCGTGTTGAACCACCTTGCGCAGCTCGCCACGCGGCGACCGGCGGAACCCGCTTGGATCGTCGATGTTGACGGCGGCGTGGTAGTGACAACGCTCGGGCAAATTGCACGCGATGGGAAGGAAGGAATCCAAAACCGAACCATTGTTCTGTCGCCTGACAGCGGCGGCCTTAGTGGCGATGGAATGCTCGACGGAGGCGATGATGCTCCTGTTGCTGATGTATCAGATCGCGGGTTGTTGGACGATTCGGCGCGACAGCGGCGCATTCGCGTCTGGAACGACGACCCTGACTTTGACTTGAAAACTAGCGGCATGAGGCTTATTCGGCGGATCGATTTTTCCCCAGACGACGACGATGAAGACGCTGAAGGTCGCTCCTGGTACTGGTTCGAACGTCCAGCCGGCGGTGACAGCGATGGCTCGATGTCCGCGATCGACCCGATTCTTTGGGACGACCATACCCGCGATGTGGTCGCAAACGTCAAGCGATTTACCAATACACTGCCTCTCTCCGCAGACTTGAAGAACGCACTGCTTATCGCCGCGCGATTCCACGACTTTGGCAAGAAGCGCGATCACTGGCAGCGCAGTATTGGCAACCCCAATCCTGCGCCACCGTGGTACGCCAAATCAGGCAAAGACTGGCGACCGCGCGGGTTGGGCAGCTACCGTCACGAGTTTGGTTCGTTGCTGGATATTCTTGAGCAGGATGATTTCAAGAAACTGGCGAATAAGCCGGAGTTGCAGGAACTGATCTTGCACCTGATCGGGGCGCATCACGGATTTGCGCGCCCGTATTTTCCGCCGGAGTGTACCGTCGATTCTCCCGCCCATTCCACCGCCGTCGCCGACGCGATGGCCCGGGAGATTCCGCGCCGCTTCGGTCGGCTTCAGCGCCGATACGGGCGTTGGGGACTGGCCTATCTGGAAGGGCTGCTTCGGACCGCCGACTACGAGGCCAGCGCTCATCCGGCAGCATCGGAGGGCGTGTGATGAATCAGCGGGCGGCCAACGTTCGCCTCGCCGTCGATCCGACGAATCCCGGCCAGTATTTCGCTTGTTGCGGATTGTTGGAGGTAGCGGACCGGCTTCAATCGGGCGCGCAAGGATGGTTCGCCGGCGATCAATTTCTGATGGCCTGCGGTCATAGTATTCGCCAGCTCCTCAACACTCTACTTGCTCATCCGGCAGAACCTGTCACATCGCTGGCGAATGGATTGGCTGTGAAGCCGATTGTCGCCCCACTGAAGATCACCCTCAACAGCAAGGATAGCAACACGTTGCTGCTCGATAGTTGGATGCGGATCAGGTTGGATAAGGGCCGGCCGATAGCGATGGGAAATCCGCCCTGGAATTTCTGGTCCGGCCAGCAAACCTCCTGCGGTATCTGGAACTCATTGCGCGATGAAATTGTGCGGCAGTTGCCAACTCTCGCGGATGACGGATTGCGGAATCTCTTTACTCAGCGAATTCTTTTGACCGGTCGCTTCGGTTTCGATCCTGGCGCCGCCTGGGATGCCCTAGACGCTGGCTTCTCACCCAACGCGCAAGACCTTTCGGTAGCATCCTCGCCTGCGACAGAGTTACTCGCTGCGGTTGGCATCCAACGATTCAGACCTGTCGTGTCGAATGACCGGCAATCGTTCACTTACGCCCTTTGGCCTGTTCCGCTGCCACCCGCTGTAGCCGCGTGCACGGCCGCGGCGGTCCCGATCGTACCGGGCATAGTATTGTTCCGCGGCCAGGTCGTCAGTCGAGGGCAATACGCTGCACTCGGTCCGTCGACCCAAATTATTGGAGGCTTTCATGGCTGACGTTCTAACGAAGTACGATAATTGGCTTGGCGCTGATGACACAGTAGCGGCGCTGGTGATCCGCGAATACCTCGTCCCCGTCGAGGGGGCCGACGGGGTGATCTTCCCTGCCACATTCGCGGCAGCCGAAGATAAAAGCAAATTCCCCGGCGGCTACAACATCGACACATTTTCCGACGGGAAAAACGTCTGCCTCATCGATTCGGTAGGTTCTCAATCCAACCGAATCGAGCCGATTTTTGCTGAACCGCGGTATTCTGAACTCGTGCCTCAGGTGGTGGTAAGAGCGGGCGAGAAGCGAATCAATCTCCTACAGGCGGGACATCGCGCCGGGGATGCACTGGTTCGATGTTCCGGGCTCCAGAATGAGCTTCAGAACGCATTCAAGGCCGTGCAGAACGGCAATGCTGAACCCTTGGCGAAGATAGCTCCGACCTCGCTGGTTTTCGGCGTTTGGGATTCACGTGACACTCAGGCAAAACTTCCTCGATTGATCGCCTCGACCATCCGCGCGTTCAACGTACGTAAGTTGACCCGGTCCGCACAATTCGTGCCCGCAACTGAATACACCAAGGAAGGCCTCTTGCAACCCACCGACGATAAGAAGCTGGGGGCCGCCTACGCGGAGCGCGGATTCGTTCACGTCCCCGCGTCTGGTTCCCACGGCGGCGTCATCGCCGACGGAGGAATCCGACGCGAGGCAACGCTAAGCCTAGCCGCGCTGCGCCTGCTCCGCAGCGAAAAGGATCCGGCCAGGACCCTGGCGCTGCGCCGGTACATCTTTGGACTGGCGCTGACGGCCCTCACGTACCCGGCGGGCAGTTATCTGCGGCAGGGTTGCAACTTGGTCGCCGATCCGGACAAGCCGCGCGATTTTCTGGAAGTTCACATCGACGGCAAGCGAATGCCGGCGAATATCGCGCACGCGGATGCGTTGACTTTCGCATCGGCGGCTGCGAAAGGGTTCGGCGTCGGAAAGGATCGAACTGTCGATTTTGACACGAAGCTCGCGGCACGGGATGTCGGGGGCAACGAAGTCGCTGACGAAAGCGCGGCAAAAAAGAATGGCAAAAGGAAATAGTGCTCTTAAAGGAACTTCGATGCCAGCGTTCCTGTGCATCTCCTTGACTTTCCACGACGGTCGGTTTCACGGTCGGCGTGACGGCGGTGAATCCGAATGGCCCCCGTCGCCGCTACGTGTGTTTCAGGCGGTCGTTGCGGCCTGCGCGGCGCGATCTTGCCTCGACCAATCCACTTCGGCGCTGCGGTGGTTCGAGCAAAAGTCTAAGCCGATTATCATTGCGCCGGCGGTGTTCCATCCGCAGCCATATCGAATCGCAGTCCCTAACAACGACCTCGATGTGTCTGCCCGCTATTGGGCAAAGGGTCAGGATGCGCCGAAATACAAAAATCCTCAGGACCTCAAATCGATGAAGACCGTGCGCCCCGTCCATCTGGAGGGTGGTGATACGGTTCACTATCTATACGACCTTCACGAACCGATTCCGGCAGACATTACCGCGCATCTGAAATTGCTTGGCTTAGCCGCTCGATCAATTACGCATCTCGGCTGGGGAATCGATATGGTCGCAGCTCGCGCCAACGTCATCGGTGATGAACAGGCGGCGAAGCTTGCCGGCGTCCGCTGGAGGCCCTTAGTTCAGTCGGCGACTTATTTGCGCGCGCCGCGCGCGGGCGTGCTCAATGCACTGATCGAGCGACACGATGCATTCCTTCATCGAGTCAGCGACCACGGCTACACACCGGTGCCGCCGCTGACAGGCTTCAGCGTCATCGCTTATGACGACACCGACCGAATTAACCGCAGGCCCTGCGCTGCGTTCGATTTACTTCCGGTTGGTGCCGATGACCGCCGGTCGCGCAAGCCATTCCGGCAGGAGGATATCGTTCACGTAGCGGCCATGCTTCGGCATAGCACATGGGAAGCGGCCAAGCGCGATCTCGACGAGCTGGCGGGCCGCGACGAGCAATGGGCTGAGCAATTCGTCGCTGGACATGGTCCGCACAGGGATGCCGAAAGCTTCCCGCGATTTTCCTATATCCCTCTCCCGTCCGTCGGGCATTCTCATGCCGACGGAATGGTCCGCCGCGTCCTCATCGCCGAAACTCCTGGCGAGGACGGACGTTCGGCTGCATGGGCTCAACGCCGCCTTGCCGGTCTCCCGTTACGTGATGAAGACACAGGCTTGGATGTCGCCGCGCTCAGGGGCGCGCAGACTGACGGCGATTACGTTTTCAAATCGTATTGCGGCTCATCCGACCGTTGGCAGACCGTGACGCCGATAATTTTGCCCGGCTTCGATGACAACGATGACGCCAAACGACTGAAACTTTTGCTTCGCTGTTTTGACCAGGGTGGCATTCCCCGGGAAATCATCGCTGATCTCGATGTTCAGAAATCGCCGTGGCTGCGCGCGTCCGCGCAGACACGTGATTACAAGCGGTCAGACCGAATTAGGCACTTACCAGCGTGCCACGTTCGGGTATACTTCAAGCGACAGATTGCGGGACCAATCGCTCTCGGTGCTGGTCGGCACCGCGGCCTTGGGCTGATGGCGGCATGTGACTAAGCAATGCCGTTTGCCGCGAGTGCGACGGTGGTGAAGGGAGGTGCTGGGAATGCTCGCGTGGGTGCAGTTCTTTGGCAAATCGAGACTTGCGATGCTCTCGCAGCGTAATTCAGTTCGCCGAGGCATCCAAAAACGTGCGTGCTCGCCGCTGCGACGGCAAGTCACTCAAATTTCGAGGATTATGGGGGCGGCAGCTTCCGCGGCTCGCGAGCCGCGGTCCCATTGAAGGGAATGCCCGGTCGTAAGCTATTCCGGCGAGCAGGGCACGCTTCCGCGGCTCGCGAGCCGCGGTCCCATTGAAGGAACGTCCAGACGTCGCTCAAGTCGTTCTTGGCCTGGCTTCCGCGGCTCGCGAGCCGCGGTCCCATTGAAGGTTGGTCAAGCCGCATCATTGGTCGGGCGTCCGAACTGCTTCCGCGGCTCGCGAGCCGCGGTCCCATTGAAGGGAACGTCGGCAAAGAGTCGATGTCGCTTCCGGTCACGCTTCCGCGGCTCGCGAGCCGCGGTCCCATTGAAGGTCCCAGAGGCAGGTCCAGCAGATCGGCACCACCGCCGCTTCCGCGGCTCGCGAGCCGCGGTCCCATTGAAGGATTGCCCAGAAGGAAACGTCGGTAGCGGCGGCGGGCTTCCGCGGCTCGCGAGCCGCGGTCCCATTGAAGGGCGACGATCACAACGTCGTCCAAGCTGACCACTTCGCTTCCGCGGCTCGCGAGCCGCGGTCCCATTGAAGGTCCATGCGGTTGTCGCCGCCGTCGGCGATGCTCAGGCTTCCGCGGCTCGCGAGCCGCGGTCCCATTGAAGGCTATGAACCCAGTAGTGGCAAGGCTCGCACAGCAAGCTTCCGCGGCTCGCGAGCCGCGGTCCCATTGAAGGGCGCGGTGTTGGCTATGGCGTGTGGCAACATGCCGCGCTTCCGCGGCTCGCGAGCCGCGGTCCCATTGAAGGGTAAAATCATCTGCGGCGTGATCAGACCGGACGACGCTTCCGCGGCTCGCGAGCCGCGGTCCCATTGAAGGAGTTGGCCGAACAGCAGCTTTACGAATTTGACCCCGCTTCCGCGGCTCGCGAGCCGCGGTCCCATTGAAGGCGGCGCAGACTGGGAAGGCCCGCCGCAGGCTTACCGGCTTCCGCGGCTCGCGAGCCGCGGTCCCATTGAAGGTGCCGCAAAGGGGTTGCCGGGACCGCCTGGGTGTCGCTTCCGCGGCTCGCGAGCCGCGGTCCCATTGAAGGGAGTGCTCATGGATCATCGATGATCGTCGCAGGCCGCTTCCGCGGCTCGCGAGCCGCGGTCCCATTGAAGGTAGGTATCCGCCAACTTCGTCAGCAGCTCCAGGCGCGCTTCCGCGGCTCGCGAGCCGCGGTCCCATTGAAGGAGTGGTGCGCGGGCGCTGCCGGCGCGGCTCCTCCTGCTTCCGCGGCTCGCGAGCCGCGGTCCCATTGAAGGATCATCAGCAAGGGTCCGGCACTGGGCCACGGCTTGCTTCCGCGGCTCGCGAGCCGCGGTCCCATTGAAGGCCCAGGCTCGCCCGCCGCTGCAGTTCCTGCACGTCGGCTTCCGCGGCTCGCGAGCCGCGGTCCCATTGAAGGTCATCTTCACGACGAACGAGCCGAAGGAACTGTCCCGCTTCCGCGGCTCGCGAGCCGCGGTCCCATTGAAGGGGGCTCTACCGGGGCCACAAGGTCATCATCCTGGGCTTCCGCGGCTCGCGAGCCGCGGTCCCATTGAAGGCCCAGATCGACGATGTACTTCACGACCCCCACCAGCTTCCGCGGCTCGCGAGCCGCGGTCCCATTGAAGGATCGTCGCCCCAAATCGTATTCGCGGTCGGTGCGGGCTTCCGCGGCTCGCGAGCCGCGGTCCCATTGAAGGCTTTGGCTACCGCCCGCCTGCTGCGGTCCGGTCTGCTGCTTCCGCGGCTCGCGAGCCGCGGTCCCATTGAAGGTCCTATCGCTCGGGGTTAAGCGGGCGATTCGCATGGGCTTCCGCGGCTCGCGAGCCGCGGTCCCATTGAAGGCTTGCCGCATTGCGGCGGGAGGATAGTCGTGAACAGCTTCCGCGGCTCGCGAGCCGCGGTCCCATTGAAGGTTAATCAGCGTGATCCGATCCTTCCACAAACACCAGCTTCCGCGGCTCGCGAGCCGCGGTCCCATTGAAGGAAGTTACGGCGCACCATGCCGTTGAGGGCTGCGGCGCTTCCGCGGCTCGCGAGCCGCGGTCCCATTGAAGGTAGATGTCGATCTCGTCCTGCTCATCAAGGGCGAGCTTCCGCGGCTCGCGAGCCGCGGTCCCATTGAAGGATGAGGCGCCGGGCCTAATCAAGCTGACAGTCGAAGCTTCCGCGGCTCGCGAGCCGCGGTCCCATTGAAGGCCGGGGTTCATTGTTGCCCGTTCGCCTTGTCCCAGCTTCCGCGGCTCGCGAGCCGCGGTCCCATTGAAGGCCGACGTGGACCTGCTCAACGATCTTATGCTCGATGCTTCCGCGGCTCGCGAGCCGCGGTCCCATTGAAGGACGCAGCACGAGAATATCCCGCCCTTGACAATCTCGCTTCCGCGGCTCGCGAGCCGCGGTCCCATTGAAGGGCGAATATCTGCGCGTTCGCGTTATAGTTTTTGACGCTTCCGCGGCTCGCGAGCCGCGGTCCCATTGAAGGCAAGGCCAAGTTCCTGAGCCGTCCAGTCGTGAATCGCTTCCGCGGCTCGCGAGCCGCGGTCCCATTGAAGGATGACATGCGTTGCCGTGAAATGGCACCGATTACGCTTCCGCGGCTCGCGAGCCGCGGTCCCATTGAAGGCCGGACTAACAAGTGGAACTATCAATCCCTAATCTGCTTCCGCGGCTCGCGAGCCGCGGTCCCATTGAAGGGAGCCACGCCACACATGTTTCGGCCCATGCACTCGCTTCCGCGGCTCGCGAGCCGCGGTCCCATTGAAGGGCGACGGGCGACGATCCATACATGCCACGCTAGTTGCTTCCGCGGCTCGCGAGCCGCGGTCCCATTGAAGGTGCGCTGGCCGTCCGTGTAATCGAGATATTCATCGCTTCCGCGGCTCGCGAGCCGCGGTCCCATTGAAGGCCGCGCGGCGTGCTGATGACGACCACCTGGAACCCGCGCTTCCGCGGCTCGCGAGCCGCGGTCCCATTGAAGGCCTACTTTCATCCAGAGCGAGTATCGGCCGGATCGCGCTTCCGCGGCTCGCGAGCCGCGGTCCCATTGAAGGGCAATTCGGAATCGTTCGCCGGCGAGCTGCTTGAGCTTCCGCGGCTCGCGAGCCGCGGTCCCATTGAAGGGCATATTTTTCCTGCATCTGCCCGTAGAGCTGGAGGTCGCTTCCGCGGCTCGCGAGCCGCGGTCCCATTGAAGGCACGCACCACGCGGATCCATCGGCGCGGACGCCACGCGCTTCCGCGGCTCGCGAGCCGCGGTCCCATTGAAGGCGGCAATGCACCAATGACGCGATTGATCAGATCCCGCTTCCGCGGCTCGCGAGCCGCGGTCCCATTGAAGGACCATCTTCCTCCGTGTTCGACGCCGCCGATTCCTCGCTTCCGCGGCTCGCGAGCCGCGGTCCCATTGAAGGCAATAAAGCCTTGAGCCCGTTCGGCGTGCCGATGGGGCTTCCGCGGCTCGCGAGCCGCGGTCCCATTGAAGGGCAAGTGGAAGACCAATTTACTATCCGAATTTGGCGCTTCCGCGGCTCGCGAGCCGCGGTCCCATTGAAGGCCACTCTTGGGATGCGGTGAGCCACCATCGCCTGGAGCTTCCGCGGCTCGCGAGCCGCGGTCCCATTGAAGGCCAGCCAAGGCGACACCTGGGACGCGGTGGCCAACGCTTCCGCGGCTCGCGAGCCGCGGTCCCATTGAAGGCCGAAACGCGATTTGAAGATTGCACCGGTCCGCTGGCTTCCGCGGCTCGCGAGCCGCGGTCCCATTGAAGGACCACGTTCGCCGCCGGCACGAGCTTCGAAGCCGCCGCTTCCGCGGCTCGCGAGCCGCGGTCCCATTGAAGGGAACCATTTCATTGTGTGTTCACCTCTCTTTCTCCGTCGCTTCCGCGGCTCGCGAGCCGCGGTCCCATTGAAGGAAGCTGGCGGCGGTGAATCGCGCGTCGTAGCTGCCGCTTCCGCGGCTCGCGAGCCGCGGTCCCATTGAAGGAACGCCGTCACATCGTCCGCGGCGGCGAAGGCGGGGCTTCCGCGGCTCGCGAGCCGCGGTCCCATTGAAGGAGAATTTCCCTGAGCGTGGCGCCACGTGGCGAGCCGCGGTCCCATTGAAGCGATGGGATCGTTTGCCGCGACTGCCCTGGCTCTTGAGAGCGCCCCCCGGCTCGGCATTGATTGACTGACGTGCCAATTGTTCGCGATTTACGAATCACTTGCGTCGGTGTGCAACGGCGGCACCTCCTCAACAACAGCATAAGTCTCGTTGCCGTTGTTTTGGGACCGACAGCGGTACATCCGATCCGCATATTTCTCGAATATCGCTGGATCGTGGTGACTGATCATCAAGACCTGAAAGCCCATCGTTTTCCCGGCCTCGTGGATGATGCCTACGAGCTTGGGCACCAAATCGGGCCGCAGCCAACAGTCCTGTTCGTCGAGGACAAGAAACCGCCGGTGGCGCTTTTCATCCTGTCCGTACAGGGCCAATAAACGCAATCCCACGGAAAGAACGTTGACGACCGATCCGCCCTGGCCCTTCATGATGTCCTCTGGCTGGCCAGCACGCTCGACGTGGAAAGTGAGCGTGACTGCACCCTGGCGATTGCCACGCTCGACTTTCAACTCAATTGGCTGATCCAAAACGTCTTGTAGTGCCTTTGTGAGTTGGGACTGCAAGGCTTCCACAAGCTCACCGAATAGTTGTTCGGTGAACTGCTCCAGCGCAGCTTTGATCTCGTCGGCAACGGCGAGATATTCCGCTTTGTCGCGTCGTTGTCGGTCCAGTTCATCGCGATTTCTCTGTGTCGTTTCGCGCTGGCCTTCCAAGCGATCAAAGGCGCGGCGGGCCTGTGAAGGCGCACGTAACTCAATGGCTGCCGAGGTATCCATAACTTCAATTCTTCGCCTGGGCCTGAGCGAACTTCTGGTCGACCTCTTTCAAATCGTTTTCGATTTTATCGAGCTGAGTCTGATACTCGCGTCGCTTACGATCGTTATCAGCCTCCATTTCCGAAAGTTTTTTGCGCAGTGCATCGAGGTCATCCGTGCCCCACTGGGCTTTCGCAGTGGCCTTCAGTTGATCGAGTTGCTTTTTGGCGGTCTTATGGTTCGCCGCCGCGGTGATCTTATTTTCATTCAGCTCGTCGTAACGTTTGCGGAGTTCCTCAATCGTTTGCGGTTGCATTTTGGTTGCTTGTACCGGCATGGGGTAGTACCTCCCTCATGAGAATCAAGATTTCTGCCTTAACACGTTCGTTCGTAAAATTGGGCAAATTGTCTTCGATCAGGCGGCGTAAACCTTCGCCATCCGCAGTTTTGAACTTCTGCATCGACTGTAAGCTTGCGATAAAGTTGGAGGTGCCGGGATTGGCCGTTTGGGACGGCTCGACCGGATAAAACACCTCTTCAAACGGTCGGTGTGGCACGTCGATGCGCGTCTTTGACCAACGATCGTTTTCGATGTCGATTCGCAGTATCCCGGGAATGTGCTCGCGACAGGCATCCGAGCGGCTGACCCTCGCAATGTTGCCTGGATTACACCATGTCGTGTGACCACGAACCACGTCGGGCAAACTGCGATGGATGTGGCCGTTAATTACGAGATCGACACCGGGAATTTCTTCACAGCCGAAATGTCCGGCGTCCTCGTAACCGGGAAACAAAATGTCATGGTGCGCAATCCAAAACACCCACCGAGGATTGCCGAGGACGGCACGATCGACCGACCTGGGCAACATTTGTCCGTTGTTGGTCCCGCCGATAGCAACATGAACACCGTTGATTGCCCCAACCCACGGTGCTTGATCGAGCCGGAAGAGACGATTTGCCGCGAAAAGGACTCGCAAGGAGTCGTGTTCGCAGGGCTGATCTTCGCTCAAGTCGTGGTTACCGATAACGGTCAGAATTCTTTTGTCCAACAACTCTATGAGCTGGGCCATTAACCAGTTGGCGTTGTCGCGGGGTACGTGAAAAAGATCGCCCAGCAATACCGGCAAGAGCGCGTTTTGGCGGGCGTGATCCAACGCCCATCGCAGTTTGTTCAGCGCAGTTTGTGGATAATCGTCCTTACGGTAACCGGGTGCCCAGGTGCACAAGTGGGGATCGCCAATGCAAAGAATTCCGCGAGGTGCCGCGTCACTCATGGGCGTGGCCTCCAGTAACGACCAGTTCCGCGGTGATGGGCTGGCCGCAGGCCTTGCATCGTGGGTTCTTCCTGATCCATTGTTCCAGTTGGCGGCGGAACCGCTGGACTTGGCCATCGAGGGTCCTCGATTCGTCAGCGCGCTCGGATTCGGCACGAATGGCGCCTTCAAGCTGACCGATCGAATTCTTGATCAGCTCAAGATCAATCAGATCTGGCGGATGCGTTACGCGCGAGAGCGCGTCGGCCTTTGCTTTCAGCCGCGCCCGCGCGTCAATGGAAGCCGCCAGACGACCAATGGTCTCTTGCACCGCGTGGGTGTCGTACAGTGCGGGAGGTTCAGGTAGCGTCGCCAGAATTGCCCTGTCAGTCTCCAATAGCGTTTCGCGCTCCAAAGAGTTTTGAAGGTTGTCAATGGCAGCTCGCATCGACACGATGTCATGCAGTGGCGGCATCGGGGCGAGAGTTGCGAGCACCTCAGCGCGGTCCTGCTCGATGGCTATTTGTCTTAACGTCGCCGCCATCTCGTTGCATGTCTGCATCAGCGGGCCTGTGGTCACCAATTCCGGTGGTTTGCTGAGCCCGCGCAGCACGCCTGCGCGGGCGTGATTGGTGGTGACATCATTTTGGCAATGCTCCGCAGCGTCGATCCATTCCCTGATTTGCTTGGTGTCCGGCAAGATCGGGGGTTTCTGGAGCGAATCGAGTGCGAGGATTTGCTCAGCGCTTGTGCTTACCGAGGTGGTACTGAGCTCGAATTCCCTGACATGTTCCTGCAGTGCACCGGTGGACCGGTTGAGGCTTTCCAGGTCCCGATGTTGATCCTCCACGGCACCCAAACGTACCGATAGCTCCGACAATGGCGATAACGTTTCAAGTTGCCGGTCGAGCTGCTCAATTTCGCCGTCGAGCCTCTCTCTCTCGTGTGTGGCGTCCCGCACCTTGAGTTGGTGCGTCTTCTGCATTTGCACCAAGCGATCGGCATCGGTGGCACTCGCAAAAAACTGTGCGGCTCGACTAGCCGGATCGTCCAACAGAAAAATCGGGGATTTTTGCAATCCGAAATGAAGAAGAAATTCTTTGCCTCCCGCGCCCGACTCGATCATCGGCATCCGCAGGTATCTATGCAGATCGTCTGGAACGTTACTTTTGCCCAGCCCCGAGATTTCCCGGCCGTCAATGATGTAACCGGCTGTGCCTCTCTTACGCCACCAGACAATTGTGTGAGCGGTTCCGTCATCGTCCACTGTCTCCATTGTCACAACGGCCTTCTTGGCACCATGTCGAATCGCATAGTCGGCAGCATCGGAGTTGTAGCAAATCATTTCGAGCGCGTGAATGATCGCTGATTTACCGCAGTTATTTGGCCCAGTGAGGACGGTCAAACCCTGCACCGGATCAATCACCGTGTGGACGTGGGCCATGTAGTTGTCCAGAATGATTCTTCGAATCATTAACTCGGCTCCCCGCGTCCCCATCTCTTTCTGCGCGATGGATTATGTCACGGGCGGCTTCACCTTCAGCGCTCCGGCGATAGCGGCAAACTGCTCCAGGGCGTCTTCCAAGTCGTCCACAATGTCCTGCGCTAAATCGTCGGGATCCGGTAGCGTGCTGGAATCCTCCACGCTTTCATCCTTGATCCAGAACAGGTCGAGGCTCAGCTTGTCACGCTTTAGAAGCTCGTCGTAATCGAAACATCGCCATCGGCCGTCCGGCTTGTCCTCGGCCCACGTCGCCTTGCGCTTATGAATGGCCCCTGGCTTGAATAGCTCTACGAACTCATCGAAGTCCGTGCGCCGGATTGGGTTCTGCTTCTGCGTGAAGTGCTTGTTCGTCCGCAGGTCGTATACCCAAAGCCTGTTCGTCCACGCCTTCTCTTGGGGCGGCTTTCGATTGAAGAATATGACGTTGGCCTTGACGCCGGGCTTGTAGAAGATGCCGGTAGGCAGGCGCAGCAGCGTGTGAACGTCGCACTGCTGCAAGAGCTGCTGGCGGACCTTCTGCCCAGGTCCGCCCTCGAACAGCACGTTGTCGGGAACAACAACCGCGGCCCGCCCGCCGACTTTCAGCAGGTTGAAGATGTGCTGCACGAAGTTGAGTTGCTTGTTGGCGGTCGAGACCCAGAAATCCTGCCGCACGACTACTTCATCTTCGCTGTCCAGGTCGCCCTCCTCGTTGACAGTTTTTAGCGACTGCTTCTTTCCAAACGGCGGATTGGTAAGCACCATCGAGTACAGCTTGGTCGGCGGCGTGTCCAAGCTGTTTTTGCCGCTGATGACCGGGCTGGAATCGAGACCGCCCATCCCGTGCAAGAAGAGATTCATCGCGCACAGTCGTGCCGTCTCCGGGACCAGCTCCTGCCCCGTCACCAATTCTTCCTTCACCCGGCGTTTCTGGCCCTTGTCCATTTCCTTGCCGTGCGTGTCGAGCACGTATTGGTAGGCAACGGTGAGGAAGCCGCCCGTGCCGGCGGCGGGGTCGATGATCGTTTCTCCCGGCGTCGGCTGCATCACGTCCACGATCGCCCGGATGATCGGCCGCGGCGTGAAATATTGTCCCGCGCCGCCGGTGCTTTCCGCCGCGCTGCGCGACAGTAGCTCCTCATAGATGACGCCCTTCACATCCAGGTCGAGGCTCAGCCACCTCTCCCGGTCAATTAGGTCAACGATGAGGCGGCGCAGTTTCGCGGGGTCTTTGATCTTGCACTCAGCCTCTTTGAAGATTGTGCCCAGCAGTCCCGGCTGCGTGCTCAGGAACTCCAACACGTCGCGGTAGTGCTGATACAACTCCGCGCCGTCCTTGCGGAGCAAGCTCGGCCAGTCGTAGGTAACTTCATTGCCCTTGCGATCCTTGCCCTTGGGGATGCGGCTCGGTTGGTTGTACGGTGCCTTGGTCAGTTCGTCCGCCATCTTCAGGAACAGCAAGAACGTGAGCTGTTCCACGTAAGCCATGTACGAAAGGCCGTCATCCTTCAGCACGCCGGCGTACGACCACACGCGCGTGCCGATCTGGCTGGCGGACGGGCTAGCGTGGTTTCCATTTTGCGTCATGGACTCACCATCTTCCGTGTTCGCCTGGGGCACGCCAGGCGCGATTCCTTCAGTGGTGCCCGCGCCGCCTTGATGCGTTTCAGCAGTTTCGCCGCCGGCTCGTTGGCCGGGTCTTGCGATACCAGCTTGCCTTCGAAGGCGGCCTTGAGGATTGCTTGTCGTAAGCGCGCACCACGAGCCAGTCCACGGGTTACCTCTCCTTCCATCGAATCGATTTGCGAAAGTTTTTCATTTGCCGCCTCAATAATGGCAGCTTGCTCCGGCAATGGTGGCAACGGAATCGGCGTGTTCTTAATATCTGTTCCAGAAACCCCGACTTGACCCGCAGTCGTACGAAGGCGACTTTCAATTGCTGCACGAGAGCACCCCACGTTAGCAGCGATTTCGACGTACCGGCTCTCGATACATCCTGCAATGACCTGACACTTGATGAGTTTATCGGGATGAACAAGCTTCCCCAGAACCGAATCAACACGCCCGCATACACCGCAAAGGCGACTACTTCCGTTGTACCGAGTGAAAAACAGGTCATCCGCTTCAACCCACGATTCCGCCGAATCCGCCTCAGTCGTCGTCAAATACCGCACGTCGCTCGTATCGACCTTCAAAGGTCGTACAGAACTAATCCTCAAAATGGGAACGCCAGCATCAGCGCGGGGTACGATAGCGGTTCCATTTCGAACGATAGAGAACGCCTGATCCAAAGTGGCCCATGACCAGCCAATCGGCAGCGTCGGAAGATAGGTGAATTTTGCCGATGCCGGTTCGACATATCGATCCTGCCAGTTCTTGGGCGGGGTGCGGCCTTCACGAGCGTACTTGGCCAGCGTGCGCTGTTCCCACTGCTTGCGGCGCTCGATCAGAATACGGGCCAGGAGCTTGTCACCCGGCTCGGCCGCCGGGCCGTGGGTCTTACGCCACGCGGCCGTCAGCCGCCCCGTCACCGCCGCGTGTAACACGGCCGAGCGATAGCGATTAAGCTTCTTCCTCAGCCGCTGAAGCGCGGCCTCACCTGCTGAAAGATCAGTAAACAACTCGTCGATACGATCAAGGACGCGAATCTGTTCGGCAACAGGTGCGAGCGGGATTACTAGAGAATTGAGAAAACTCTCGGGCACACGCAACTGCCCGGCCGATCCTTTCATCTTCAGCCGCGCCGCGTGCCTGACGCTGTGCTGCGAAATGAATCGTCCGATCCACCACGGGTGGATGCCCGGAAGGGGTCTGAGGACATGGAATTCGGTGGAGCCGAAGTAGGCAAGATCGTCGGTGCCGTTGACGACGCCACCTTTCCCGTTCTCCATGCAAGGAGTGATCTTGGCAATGATGACATCGCCGGAAATGAAGGGTGTGTAGCCCTTCTTTACTTGTCCGTAGGTTCGTCGTTCCGCGCGGCGAACGCCGCCAAATTCCTCATCCACGGCGGCCATCGGAACGAAGTGAACCTCGGCGGCATTATCTATGAAGCTACGGTCAAGGGCCGGGTTCAGTTCGCAGATCTCAGAAAGCGAGGCGCACGTCCAACCAGGCGGCATGGAAGGGTTGCTGCTCATGCGGTCAATACCCGGTTCATCTCGGCAACGATGCTCGGAAGCCGGTCGCCAAAGAGTTCATGCGCTTTGCCGAGATTCCCGCGCTGGGCGAACCAACCGTCCGCAAAGTCATCCATTTCGATGACCAGACTCGTGGCGATGTGTTCTGCGATCTTATCCAACCATCTGCTCTGCTCGTCTGTGAACCTTACGCCGGCCTCGGCCTGCTGCTTTCGCCACGCTGCGTACCGCTGGCGCACCACTTGGGCAAACGGCGTGAGCGGCTCGTTGGGGCGCAGAGTGTGGCGGATAAGTGACACTAGATCGGTGATGATCTGTCCGCCCTTGCCATCAGCCTTGGACGACTCCAATGCCTCGTAGCAGTGCCACAGTTCTTCGGTCGTCGCCGACACCGGAGGACGCTTGATCTGTTCAGCCAGTTCCTTCAGGTCGCGGAATCGAAGGCGATCAGGCGTGGCTTGCCCGTAGAAGACCTGGAGCGCCGTCAACTCATCCTTGTGGTCTTCGATGAATCGCTTGAAGTCCTCGATCTTGGCCTTGGCTTTGTCAAGCGCCGCCTGCGAGTAGCCAGCGGTAAGCACCTCGTCCTTGCTCACTCGGTCGATTGTTTGCTCGTTGTCCTGCTTGATCTGTAGCAGCACGTCGCGCAGGTGCGGATCGTAGAACGGCTTGACGGCCTCTTTGATCAGCACCAGTTCAGCCGCATCGAGTTGATGGGGCGTTGGCTGCGGAACGCCGGGGTACAGCTCGCTCGCCTTAGCTTCCACGGTCTGCTCGTCGATCGCCGAGACCAGTCCGCGAACCAAGTCATCGGCGCTCGCGCCAGCAGCGTGCTTGCGGACTTCCTCCTGTTGCTTCTCGGTCAGGTCGGCCGAGAGGCGCGTGAGCTTGCCGGCCAGGGCCGACACGGCGTCTGGATCGGTGCCGCCGGCCTTAATGTAATCCAACACCTGCTTGAGCGATTTGGTCGGCTCGCGATCGAGGGGGCCACGCTCGCTCTTGGTCTGCTCGCATACACCCACGGCGTCGATGATGACGAATCGCGTCTTGCTCTTCGCGTCCGGCGTGACGCCTGTGAGCGCGTCGGCGGGCATGATCCGCACGCCGCGTCCCTTCATCTGCTCGAAGTAGTTGCTGCTCTTGATGGAGCGCATGAAGAACACGATCTCGACGGGCTTTACGTCCGTTCCGGTGGCGATCATGTCCACGGTGACGGCGATACGGGGGTTGAACGAGTTGCGGAACGCCACCAGCACGTCTTCGCCTGTCTTGCCCTTGATCTTGTCGTAGCGGACGACCTCGCGTTCCGTGCCATCCGGGTTTTTGACCTTATCGGTGACGCGCATGACGCCGGTGCGGTAGGTGATCTTCTGGCAGAAGTCATTGCCCCGGCCAAACTCCTCGCGGACGATGCGCACGATGTCATCGGCATGGGAATCGTCCTTGGCGAAGATGATCGTCTTCGGTACTTCGGTCCGGCCGGGAAAGATTTCCGTAAAGAGCTTGTCGCGGAAAGTCTGGACGACGGTGCGAATCTGGTCCTCGGCCACCACGGCGCGATCCAGGTCATCGGCCGTGTATGGCAAGTCTTGATCCAGTTCTTCCTGTCGCTCGGCGCGGCTCTTACGGCTGCGTTTGCCGACGAAAAAGCCGGCTTCCACCTTCGAGCCTCCGGCCGTGATCTTGGTCTTGATTTCGTACACGTCGTAAGGCACGTTCACGCGGTCGGCGACGGCTTGCTCGTGCGTGTATTCCATCACCAGGTTCTGGTTGAAGAACCCGATGGTCTGCTTGCTGGGCGTGGCGGTCAGGCCGATCAGGAAGGCGTCAAAGTATTTCAGGACGTCGCCCCACACGCTGTAGATGGAGCGGTGGCATTCATCAACGATGATCGTATCGAAAAACTCCGGGGGAATGACCGGGTTGTACGTAATAGGAACGGGCGGCTTCTTAAATGCGCCCGGCCCTTCGTAGACGGAGCGCTCCTCGTCCTCGTCGGCAAGATCGGGCTGGCCAGTCAGGACCGAGTAAAGCCGCTGGATCGTCGTGATGATGACACGGTTGACCGGATCGAAATGATTTCTGTGCGGGAATGCAGTGTTGTAGAGCTTGTCGAACATGCGGCGCTCGTCGGGCGGTTGGAACTGCTGGAACTCCTTGAGCGTCTGGATGCCCAGGTTGGTGCGGTCCACCAAGAAACAGATCCGCCGGGCGTGGGCGTACTTGATGAGGCGGTAGGAGACATTGGCCGCCGTGAAGGTCTTGCCAGATCCCGTCGCCATCTGAATCAGCGCCCTGGGCTTTCCAAGGCGAAGGGATTCTTCGAGATTGGCAATGGCGATGTGCTGCTTGGGCCAGAGGCCCTGCGTCGGCACTTCGGGCATTTCGCGGAGCCAGGCGCGGAGGGGCTTTTCCTCTTGTGCCATCTCGCGGAGCGATTCGGGGCGGTGGAATGAAAAGATGTCGCGGCTGCGCGCGTGCGGCTCGGTCCAGTTGGTGAACTGAGTTACTTCGCTGGTGGATTCGTATTGGAATGGTAATGGCCGGCGCCACGCCGGCAGCTTCGCGGCCAAGCCATCGGCGTAACTTGCAGATTGGCCTTCGACGCCTTTCAGCGTGTGACCGACAGGCTTGGCTTCGACCACCGCGATGGCCTTGCCGTCCACATAGAGCAGGTAATCCGCCGGGCCATGGGCGCCGGGAAATTCGGTGATCGCCAAGCCCGGGCCGGTCGCCAGATTCATCTGCTTGTAGCTCTGGACGATCCACCCGGATGCCGCCAGCTTAGCGTCGATGAGTTCGCGGGCTGTTTCTTCCGGCGTCGGCAATGAGAGAACCTCGGCCCATGGGTACGTTGTAGATTATCAGTGAAAAGTGAGGTCTCCGCCAGGGCCAGGCAGAGGACTCTACTGACTCTGCTCCGTCCACTATGCAAATGGAGCCCTCCCGATGGTATCCCCGTGACAGTTTTAGCGATTGCTTCGGACCTCACCAAACGATCAATGGCTTTCGCACTGCGGCGATCTGGGTGCGAAGGATTGGGCCGTAACAGCGGCTATCAAAGCTGTTGGGAATTCGGCCGGAGAAGACGAAGAATTCCTCCAGGCCCAAGGTGATGCACCCGCGCCAAATTGGAAGCCGATGGGCAGCACCGTCATCGGATGGAGGCATCGGTGCGATTCGACGATCATTGATGACGAGCCAGTCGCCGGTCGTATCGACGCGATCTCCAGGGCCAGCGGCGATGGGTTTGAGGATGTACCAGTTTTCGCCGCTGTCGCCGGTGCGAGCGCGCACGTATTCTCGCGCTGCTAGCGGAATGCGGAAATCAACGATCGCGCCGACGTGTGGCGGTTCCGACGATCGCACGTAAAGGCCCTGTGGGACGCTCAGTGACGTGTTGATCACGATCTGGCGATTGGCCCAGGTGGAAGCCATTGCCATCGCGGCCGCTACGGCAAGACTGATGATCCACGGACGCCCGAGTCCTCGGTACTTCACGCGAACTCCCGTTGTTTGAGGATTGTGTTTTCGGCAGACTCGGCCACTGCCGGAGCATGATTTGGAAGCAAGCCGTCTGCCAATACTTCACGGGTATATCGGTCGGTTCGATGCCCGCGTGTTGAATGGCCTGGATCAGCAGGAGGAAGTGATCTACATCGCCGTCTTGGCCCGCCGGACCATGTTGGCTGAGCATTGCGTGCACCTGAACGGCCTGTGACATCCCCGGCAGCAGAACTCCGTTGACCGGATCATTCAACGCTTCCACTACGGCAAGGGAGCGATGTTGTCGGCGGTCACGGCCCCAATGATGCCAAACGGCGGCGAATACCTGCCCGGGAGCGAACCGTAATCTCCCGGGTGGACGAGGCCCGGTGCCATCGCAGATCTGTTTGACCGGCTGACCGAAGCACAAACGGTAAACGGCAACTTCAAATTCACCGCGCGCCACAAATTCCGTGAAGAGTACCTTTGACAAGGTTGCCTCCTCCTTCCCTCAATCCAGCGGAAATGGGGCGATGATGGCGCGGCGCACAGGGTCGCGCGCTGCAATCGCGAGCGGGCATCAGCGTGAACCAGGAACCCGATGCTCAATCCAGGAATACTGCTGGGTGTGCAATTTTTGCCCTCGCCACCAATAGGCCCAATGCCGCTGGAGCAAATCAGCCCCACCCGCGGAATCGCAAACGATACGCGATTCACCGGGGCCAGCGATTAGGAATCACCCTGACGGCATGGTTGGAAGGCCGTCCCCTCCGTGGCAGGTGAAAAACTTGCCGACCCATATAGCCAAGTATTCTCCGGTCGTCCAATACCATTTTGCTATTTGAGTGATACACGGAAGGAATCAAGGCACGTGGCCGTTACAATCACTTCATGTCGCCCATCTTAAGAATTCTGCACATGTGGCACATTGGGGAAGTTCACGATGACACAGCCAACTAGATTTTGCAACTCGATTGGATTTATGGGCGCGGGATGCTCGGCGATGATGTAGTCGGCCACTTGCACAAGAAACCTAAAATCGTCTACGATTGATGCGACGGGCAGGGAGTTCCCCCCATAACTGCGTCACCGGTTGGTGGTTCCTACCGAGATGGGTGTTGCAGTGGGAGTTCGCACGCATGCGTTGAACCTCACCACGCAGCGAGGTTTCACGTTTTCCGAGAGTCGAACTTGATCCCTCGTGATCCACTTGGATTTGGCGCGCCGGGACCCTGTGCGCGTGTAAGGCGCTCGCGCAGGCGCAAACAACGAGTTTCCCATGGAATTGAGACATCTCCGATACTTCATCGCTGTGGCGGAAGAGCTGCACTTTGGCCGTGCGGCTCGCCGCGTTTCGATTTCCCAGCCGCCGTTGAGTGTGCAAATCAGGCAATTGGAAGAGGAAGCCGGCACAAAGCTGTTGATTCGGTCGCGCCGCCATGTGAATTTGACCGACGCGGGCAAGCGGTTTCTCGTGGAAGCCAAGTGGATTGTTGCCAGGTCGGATAAGGCTTTGGAGGTGGCTCGCCGTACAGGAACCGGCGACTGCGGCGGGCTCGTTGTGGGCTACACGGCCTTTGCAGGGATAGAGGTGCTGCCGAAGACACTTGTTGTCTTTCGACGTCGCTGGCCAGAGGTCGACGTTCGGCTTAGGCGCCTAGGTTGCCCTGAACAAACTGCGGGGCTGCATGGCCACAAGATCGATCTCGGCTTTTTGTGCCTGCCTGTTCCACGGGTTGGCATCGAGCTTGAAGTGATTCATCGGGAACCATTTTTGGCGGTGCTGCCGAGCCACCACTTGCTTGCGCGCGAGAAAATGATTCGCCTGTCCGACTTGGCTGGAGAGCGATTCATTTTCGACCGCCGTGACTGCGGCATGGGCTATCGTGCCCGGGCGACAACTCTCTGCCGCAAAGCGGGTTTTGCCCTGAAAGGAGCCGTCGAAGCTCACGAGGAGGATTCGATTTTCCCGATGATCGCGTCAGGTGCGGGTGTTTCCTTGTTGCCTGCCTCGACACGCAAGCTGCCCCTCACCGGCATTGTCCTGCGCGACTTGAAGGACTGTTCGGACCAGGTTGAACTGGCCGTTGCCTGGCGGAAGGGCGACGAGTCTCCGCTTGTGAAGAACCTCCGCGACGCAATTCGGGAACGCGAATGTGCCCCAAAGGCAGGCGCTGCCTGAGATTTTGTAGGCCCTGAGGCGGGTCCAGTGATCGTCTGCGCGTCTATAGTTATCTATCCGATTGTGGCCGCGATCTGACGGGCTACTGCCGCGTTCTTCTCCGCATAGATTTCCGTGACGTTCAAGGTGGCGTGGCCGAGAATGTGCTGCGCCGCTTCAATGCCGAATCGTTTGCGGATATCGGTGGCCGCGCTGTGGCGCAGCTGATGCGGATGCCATTGGTGGGCGCGGTTCCATTTTCTCAACTCCATATGCTGCTCTGGCGTCAACCTTAACTTCCACGCGTGTACCGATTCGCCCTCCATCCGGCCGAGCGGCGGTGGCGGTTGAAAAGCCAACTCGCAAGCGTTGGCAACAGCGCGGCGGTAGCTGCCCACGTCATAGCGGTTCTTGGGCTGCCGCTGGGGTTTGGCCTTGCGATTCGTCCCTATGGTATTGCCATATCCTGGCGGCGTTTTGCGTGCGGCATGGAGTGCTTCTCGCCGTTCGCGCTCGGCCTCTATCGGGGAGAAACAATACGCGGCCGGATCGAGCCGGAGAAAGGGCCGTAATACATCTTGTGCCCTTGGACCGATGAAGATGGTCCGCCGATGACCGTGGTGGGCTGTCTTGTGATACGCGGGGGTGTACGTCCAGACGTCGCTTGTGCGGTCAATGTCGCCCGTGCGTATCGAACAAATTTCACCTGGGCGAGCGCCCGTTAATCGCTGCAGTTGCACCATCGCCGCGACGATCCGCGATAGGAATGGCAGGGTGGCATCGACGGTCGCGTCTGGAACGGGCTTGACTGGCTCGGTTTCCTTGGCCGCAGATCGCCCCGCGCGCAGGCCGGCAACCGTTGAGAGGGCGTGGTGCACGGAAGCTGGCACCAACTCCTTTGCAACGGCCCATTTGAATGCCCGTTTGACCCGGCCAATGCTAATGTTGATGCTTTTCCTCCCCCAACCCCGGTCGATCATCGCGGTGCGGACCACATCCAAGGCCAGCGGACCAAAGTCACGGGCAGGTGTGGCGCCGTAGACCCGATTCAAGATCGCCAAGGCCGGCCGGTAGGCACGGATTTCCGATGTGGGCGAGCCGTCCGGATGGCGGTAATACGTCTTGGCGTGCTCCCAAAAGCGAGCGACGACCTCGGTCACTGTGAGGTCGGAAGCGTGACCACCTGGCATCTGGCGGCCACCAGTGAGCCAAACACCGATCAGGCGGTCATATTCGGCCTTGGAGGCCTTTGTCCCCCACGGACCCAGGTAGTAGTCCTTTCCGTCGAGGGTTACAACGGCTTGGCCAGAAGACTTGTGCCTGCAATAACGAGGGTTTGAATTGACGAGTCGAGGCATCGCGATCCTCCAATCCCGGATACCAAAACCGTATATACGGTTTTGCGAGGGATTCAGGGCCGCTCTGCCCGACGCGGACAGGTACGCTAATTCTTGCGTTCGGCGTTGCTTATATCAATGCGCCATGTAGGACTTGAACCTACAACCCGCTGATTAAGAGTCAGCTGCTCTGCCAATTGAGCTAATGGCGCCAGTGGCGCCTGAGCCTAGCCCAGCGCGATGGGTTGTCAAGCACCGCCAAGTGGGTTCACGGCTGCGTGGTTGCGCTCACGTCGAGCTTGAAATTCAGCCGCTGCGCCACCGAATTAAAGCTGACCAGATCGGCCATGAGCCTGGCGCGTTGCGGGCCGACAGCGCTGAACATGATTCGGGCTTCATCCAAGCCGGGATTTTGGGAGTTCCACAGCGGCACGGCTTGGCGAAGCTGGATGACGGCGGCGACGGCGTCGGGCCACAGCTCCGCGATGGACACGGGACGACCCTCGGCTGTCCGCGGCTCGGAAAGCAGTTGCTGGGATGCTTGCGCGAGCAAAAGGACTGAACCGCGTTTCAGATTGAGCGGCGCAATGCTGGCCCGGGAGGCTTCGCGGCCCAGAACCTCGCTGGGTTGGAACAGATCCGTGACGATCATCGAGTCCCCGGCCGTTTGCGCCGCCGCGGTCAAGCCGCGTTTTTGCCCATCGGCCAACAAATCGCGGGCGGCGTCGAGGGCCATCTTGTAGGCCGCGGCCTGCTTCCAGTCACTGACGACGAGGTCTTTGATTTCCGACAGCGGCGGCGTATGCGGTGGATCGATCTGGCTGATCCGAAAGATGTAAACGTCGCCCGACGCGTTTTGAAAGACAGTGGAGGGTTGCCATGGCGACAGCCCGCCCTCGGCCGGCTCCAGCACGGCGTAGTCGGGAAAGTCCACGACCTGGCCGCGGGATATCCAGAAGCATGTGCCGATCCCCTCCACGTCCGCCAGCGCCTGGCGATCTTTGAGCTGGTCGATATTTCCGGTGACCGGGAGCACGCCGTACTGCTTTTGGATCGCCCGCGCCAGATCGAGGATAAACGCCTGGCTGGTGAACGCCGCACTGCCGGCTCGCGTGGCGGCGCCGCCGGTGGCGCCAGCTTCCCCGGCTTGCGCGTCGCGCCATTCGCCATATCCGGTGTCTAGCGCATCGGAGATGTGTTTGAGGATGTTGTCGCGCAAATCGCTCGCCTGATCCTGGTAAAGCCGCTCCAGAACGATCGGCACATGCAGGGCAAAATCCGCCTGAGGATCGTCCAGTTTTTGCACCGCCGGGGACGGACCGCTGCTCGGACGCGTCGAGGTCGCCGCGGCCGCTGCGCTCGGCCTCGACGCCGGCTGCGTGGCGGCCATCGGCACGGGCTGCCGGTCGTACTGATCGCGGTTGGCCATGAATTCACCGTACGCGGCCACGTACCAGTCCTGCTTGCTCTTGGAGGCCTGGGCACAGCGGAGCAACTCCGCTTCCTTCAGTCCGATGAACTGCAGTTTCACCCGCTTGGCGAGTTTGTAGCCGAATTCCAGCGGGTCATCGGCCGCGCCCGCCTGGCCGCGAATCCGATCACTGTAGCTGTCGTACTGGTTTCGGATCTGCTCATCGGTGGGAGCGGGCACCTTGGGCAAGAAGCTCGCCGCCGCCACGGTCACCACGTTGAGCGAAATGTCCTGCCGGTCCCGCGCCAAGAGCCAGCGGCGCAGCGGCACCGTCGCTTTGGCCACGTCCTGGTCGCGGTCCAGCATGCGGCGCACCATCAGGCAATCGAACACCGCATGCTCGACGAAATCGCGGTTCTCCGAGCCCTCCGGCGGCATGTTGGCGATGTTGTTCGTGAAGATCGACCGAAGCTCGTCGCCCCTCAGCAGGATCGCCTGGCGGTTAGCCTCCTGCACCAGCAGGAAAAACGTGTCCTGCTTCTGATTGATCACCGTGGCCAGGTCGCCCAAAACAACGCTCAGGAATCCTCGGTGGGCCTCCGGGTTGTTCGGATCGGCGAAGATCAATGCCTTGAGCGTTTGCCATTCATCCCGTGCCTGGTGCATTTCCGACTGCGTGACGGGTTTGCCGTCCAGCGTCCCCAGGACGCGATCGCCCAAGCCCAAGGACTTGCCGGGGGGCTTAACCAACTGAACGATGAATGTGATCATGCACCCCACGCCCAAAACGACCATGATCTGCTTCTGGAATTTCTTGACGTACTTGAACATACGGTTCCCTCGGCCCTGGCCGGCGGAGCGGCTCGTGCGGAACGCAACATTGCAGGAGAGGGGAGTCGAACCCCTACACCTTTTGGGTACAGGATCCTAAGTCCTGCGCGTCTGCCAATTCCGCCACTCCTGCGGCCCATGTGATTAAATCCGCTCCGCCCGCCGCGGTCAAATGGCCGAAGGCAGAGACGAAGAAACTAAAGAGACAAAGAGACGAAGTGGGGGCCGCGCACGTCGTCTCTTTGTCTCTTTAGTCTCTTTGTCTCTATCCGCCCCTAGGCCCCCTCCTTTTGACATCAAACCTCCACCCGATACACTGCGGCCCATTTGGCAACGCATGGCAGACAGCGGCCGCGCCTGGTGCTTTGCCTGCTGCTGCTCGCCGCGGCTTGGGCGCCGAGCATCGCCCGGGCCCAGGAGCCAGCGTCCGGCGAGCGCGACCTCGCCGCCGCCTCCGAACTGGCCGGACGAACCGTCGAATCCGTCCGCATCATCGGCAACACCCAGGTCGCCACCTCCGTCATCCGCGAGCTGATCCGCACCCACGAGGGGGATAAATTCGATCCCGCCACCGTCGTCGACGATTACCAGCGCGTCTATGACCGCATGAAGATGTTCGCCAACGTCGAGGCGCGCGTGCAGCCGACGACCACGGGCGTCATCGTCATCTTCGTCCTCACCGAGCAGAAACAAATCCACCAGATCCGCTACGTAGGCAACCACGAACTGAGCGAGGAGGACCTGAAAAAGGTCGTCGATCTCAAGCCGGGCCACGCCATCGAGAGCTTCGGCATCAACCTGGCCAAGCAGGCCATCGTCAAGCTCTACCGCGACAAGAATTACCCCTTCGCCCACGTCGAGGTTTCGCCCGAGGACCTGGTCAAGACCGGCGACGTCGTCTTCCGCATCGTCGAGGGGCCGCAGGTGCGCATCAAAAAGGTGGATTTCATCGGCAACCAGAGCTTCACCGTCTGGCGCCTCAAGGACCAGATCAAGACCGGCTACTACGTCTTCATCTTCCGCGCCGGCACCTTCGACCCCGAGCAGGTGGACGACGACGTGGTGGCCCTGACCCGCTTCTACCAGAACAAAGGATTTTTCGACACCCGCGTCGGCCGCAAGCTCACCCTCTCCAACGACATGAAGGAAATGCAGGTGACCTACGTCATCGACGAGGGGCCGCGCTACGTCGTCAACCGCGTGGAGTTCCGCGGCCTCCGCGCCGTCTCCGAAGGCGCCCTGCGAAAACAGATGGAGATGCTGGAGGGCAAGCCCTACGACGCCGACGGCGTCGACCGCGACAAGCGGGCCATCGTCAAGGTCTACAGCCAGGCCGGCGGTTTCATCTACGAGGATCAGCCCGGCCTGCCGTCCAACCCCGATTACCTCCAGATCGTCGCCAAGCCCAAGTTCCTCGCCGAGCCGGGCAAGGTGGATTTGGTCTATCAGATCAGCGAGGGCAAGCAGTTCCGCCTGGGCCGCGTCCTGGTCAAGGGCAACACGCGCACCAAGGACAACGTGATTCTGCGCGAAATGCGCATGCGTCCCGGTCAGCAGTACAACTCCGCCGAGGTGCAGGACGCCGCCGACCGTCTGCGCGGCACGCCCTACTTCAGCAGCGTCAACGTCACCACCATCGGCGACGATCCCGGCGTGCGCGACCTGCTCGTCGAGGTCACCGAGTCCCACACCGCTCAAATCAGCGCCGGCGTCGGCATCAACAGCAACGGCGGCCTCGGCGGACAGCTCTCCTACGAACAGAAAAATTTCGACATCACCAACTCGCCGGCGAGCTGGGGCGAAGTCTTCAGCGACCGCGCCTTCACCGGCGCCGGCCAGGATTTTCTGGCCAGCTATTCCCCGGGCACCCTCGGCACCGACGCCACCCTCGCCTTCACCGAGCCCTATCTCTTCGACCAGCCCTACAGCCTCAGCGTCAGCGGCTATTTGCGCGACCGCATCCGCGACTTGTACGACGACAACCGCCTGGGCGGACGCCTGACCCTCGGCCAGCAATTCAATTACATCTATTCGGGCAGCGTCTTCATCCGCGGCGAGGACGTCGACATCAACAACCTCGCCGACCCCCCCTCGCGCGCGGCGGAACTGGTCGAGGGCCAAGGCCATCACACCCTCACCAGCGCCGGCCTGCTCCTGCGCCGCGACACCACCAACCACGGGCCCATCACCTACCGCGGTTCGCTCACCGAAGTCGGCTTTGAAAAAGGCGACGCCCTCGGCGGCACCGTCGATTTCAGCCGGCTTACCCTCTCCTTCAACGATTACTTCACCCTCGACGAAGATCTCCTGGAACGCAAAACCGTGCTCAACACGCGCCTGGACGTCGGCTGGGACCCGCACCGCGCCCCCTTCTACGAACGCTTTTACGGCGGCGGCATCGGCAGCCTCCGCGGCTTCCAGTTCCGCGAGGTCTCCCCGCGCGCAGGCCCCAACAACGACGCCGTCGGCGGCGATTTCTCCGTCGCCGGCGGCCTCGAACTGGGCTTCCCCCTGGCCGAGGATTTCCTCCGCGGCGTCCTCTTCGTCGATGCCGGCGACGTCGAACCCGAACCCCACTTCGGCGTCATCCGCTCCTCCGCCGGCTTCGGCGTCCGCCTGGTGCTGCCTTTCTTCGGACAAATGCCCCTGGCTCTGGACTTCGGCTTCCCAATCACTCAGAATCGGCAGGATCGAACACAGGTGCTCAGCTTCTCGTTCGGTATCTACCGATGACTCTCCCGCGTTTGCGGGGGCGGACCTGATGCCAAACGATTTGTTGGAAAGGAATGGGCCTCATGAATCGTGCACAACTCGCTGGGGCGGCCGTCGCCCTGCTGGCCATGCTTTCTCTGCCCGTCGTCCGGCCGGCGCGCGCCGATGAAGTCCCTCTGAAAATCGCCGTCTGCAACAGCCTCAAAATCGCCACCCAAATCCAGGAATACAAGGACCTGGTCGAAAAGGCCAAGGCCGACCGCGCCAGCCTCGAGTCGCAGCTCAACGACCGCAACCAGAAGATCAAGGCCATGCAGGATGAACTCAAGCTCCTGCTGCCCGATTCGGCCCAGTACGCCGAGAAGAACAAGGCCCTGCTCAATTACCGCATCGAGGGCGAAGTCTGGGCCAAGACCATGCAGTTGGACGTCGCCCGCAAGGAAAAGCAGAGCAACAAGATGCTCTTCGACAAGATCCAGGCCACGGTGGCCCAGACCGCCAAGGAGCGCGGCATCACACTGGTCATCGCCGACCGCAGCCGCGACCTCCCGGAAAACGTCGACGAAATTCCGGCGGAAACACTCACCGCCCTGCTCTTGGATCGCACCATTCTTTACACCGATCCCAAGCTCGACATCACCCAAGACATCGTCATCGCCATGGACAAAGCCTACGCCAGCAGCGGGCACTGATCCCCTTTTCCCCTCTCCCGGACTTCGGCGAGCTCAGTCGAGCCGTACTCCGGGAGAGGGCTAGGGTGAGGGTCGCACTGAGGACCAGCCCCATGAACCACAACTCCAAACCTGTCACGCTGGACGAAATTTGTTCCCTCGTGGGCGTTGCCGCGCCGGCCGGCGCCGCCCAGGTGCGGATCGCCGGCGTCGCCTCCCTCACCGAGGCCGGACCGGACGACCTCTCCTTCCTCGGCTCCGAAGCGCCGGCGCATCAGATCGAGTCCACCCGCGCCGCCGCTGTCCTCGTGCAAAAGGACCTCAAGCTCCGTTCCACGCCCAAGACCGTGGTGGTGATCGTCGACAATGCCGACCTGGCCATGGCCAAGGTCCTGGAGTTTTTTGCCTATCCCATTCCCCGCCCGCCGGTCGGCATCGATCCCCAGGCCCGGGTGGACCCCACCGCCCAGGTCGACCCGCACGCCGCCATCGGCCCGTTCTGTTACGTCGGCCCCGGAGCCAGCATCGGCCGTGACAGCGTCATTCACGCCCAGGTCTATCTCGGCCAGGACGTGACCGTCGGCCAGTCCTGCGAAATCTTCCCCAACGTTACCATTCGCGAGCGAATCACCATCGGCAATCGCGTCATCATCCACGCCGGCAGCGTCCTAGGCACCGACGGCTTTGGCTACCGCTGGGATGGCACCAAGCACGCCAAAATCCCGCAGATCGGAACCATTATTATTGAGGATGATGTGGAGATCGGCTCCTGCGTCTGCATCGACCGCGCCAAGTTCAGCGTGACGCGCGTCGGCCATGGCACCAAAATCGACAATCTCGTCCAGATAGGGCACAACGTCATCATCGGCCCGCACTGCATCATCGTCGGTCAGGCCGGACTCGCCGGCAGCGCCACCCTCGGCGCCTCCGTAGTTCTCGGCGGACAGGTCGCCGTCCGCGATCACAAGACCATTGGCGACGGTGCCATGGTCGCCGCCTGCGCCGCCGTCGCCGACGATATCCCGCCAAAATCCGTGGTCAGCGGCGTCCCCGCCCTGCCCCATCGCCAATCCCTCCGCGAGCAGGCCGCCCTCCGCCGCCTCCCAGACCTGGTCGTCCAGGTCCGCAAGCTCCAAGAGGCCGTCGATGCGCTCCAGCAGGAATCCGCCCGCCCCAAAACCCCGTAACTGTTTTTGACTTTCCCAGGCAATAAAGCAGCGAGTATCTCTGGTTTTCACCGACATGCGCCGATGCCGCCGCCTTCGCCAAGGATTGGTTTCAGACCTGGACCGCCCTAGGCTGGTTCTGCAAACCCCAAGACGGCCCGATGCGTCATCGATCGGCGAGATAGATAACACTAACCCTCCCGCAGCCGCCGAAACATCATTGCGCTTATCGGATGCATCGCCCCTCTTGCCACTTCGGCTCGCAAATTCTTCACCCGCATCTCCTCCCGGCCGCTTCGCCACCCGATGAAAAGATCGATGCGGTGCGTTGGCTCTTGCGCGCGAATCAGGAAACTGTTTTCGTTCCAGTCGCTGCGAACGCGACTGACGATCTCGATACTCCTGGTCACGTTTCCCGTGATTCTCACGGCCGTGCTGGCTCTGGGTTCGCTCTCAGCTAATCTCGTCCAGAGTTCCGCCCGGCAGCGCCTCGCCGTCGACAACGTCTCCTCCGCCAGCGCCATCGAACGCTGGGACCACTATTTCGTCCTCGCCCTGGAAAACGTCCGCGGACAGCCCGGAATCATCGGCATGAATCCCGCCGACCAACGCCCCATCGTTCAGCACATGAAGACAACCTACGACCATATTGACATCGTCCGCGTCACGCGCCCCGATGGCATGAGCGTCGTCCGTAGCGACAGCGGCGCCCCCATCTACTACCGCGATCGCCAATGGTTCCAAGCCTGCATGGCCGGCCAACCCGTCGCCCGGCAGGTCCTCATGTCCAGAACTTCCAATTGCCCCGCCCTCAACGTCTCCACCCCCATCTACGACGTCAAGGGAAAAGTCGTCGGTGTCCTTTCCGCCATTACCTATCTTTCCTCCATATCTCACCTCCCGGACATCTCGCGCAGCCCGCCTTTCGAGCAAACCTTCGTCGTCGATGAGTTCGGCCGCGCCCTGGCGCATCCCGATCTCAAAACCGCCACCGCCCTGTGCGATCTCAGCACCTATCCACCCGTGCGCGACGCCCTGGCTGGCAATGACGGCGCCTCCGCCTTCTCCGATTCCGCCGCCGTCGCCTGGTTCGCTCACACCACCCGCATTGCCAACGGCTGGTACGTCATTACCCAAGTTCCCGTCACCACCGTCTCCAGTCGTGGCGCCGCCGTCATGCGCACCACTTATTCTGTCGCCGCCGCCACCTTGACCCTGGTCGCCCTGTTCACCTGGCTGCTCGCCCGGCGCCTGCTCCGCCCCATCGGCCAACTCACCTCCGCCGCCAACGACTTGGCCCACGGCGACTTCTCCCGCCGCGTCCCCCAGGATCGCCGCGACGAACTCGGCCGCCTCGCCGGCGCTTTCAACACCATGGCCTCCCAACTCGAAAAACGCACCGCCGAGCTCCAACGCACCAACCAGGCCCTCCAATCCGCCATGACCGCCGCCGACGCCGCCAACCTTGCCAAATCCCAGTTCCTCGCCAACATGAGCCATGAAATCCGCACCCCCATCACCGCCATCCTCGGCTTCTCCGACATGATGCTCGACCATGGTCAAACCCAATCCGACCGCCTCGACAACCTCCAGATCATCCGCCGCAATGCCCGCCATCTGCTCGAACTGATCAACGACATCCTCGATCTGTCCAAGATCGAAGCCGGAGAAATGGTGCTCCAACCGGTCGCTTGCGACCTGCCCGAGCTCCTCAACGACCTCGTCTCCATGATGCAGCCGCGGGCCCTGGAAAAATCCCTGCAACTTTGCCTCTCCGCCGTCACCCCAGTGCCCAAAAACATCCACACCGACCCCCTGCGCCTGCGGCAAATCCTGGTCAACCTCCTGAGCAACGCCATCAAGTTCTCCGAATCCGGCCGCGTCGAACTTTCCGTCGCCGCCGCGCCCGCCGACGCCTCAACCCACCTCGTCAAATTCGCCGTCGCCGACCGCGGCATTGGCATGACCGCCCAGCAAATCGACGGCCTCTTCCAGCCTTTCCGCCAAGCCGACGGCTCCACCACCCGCCGCTTCGGCGGCACCGGCCTCGGTCTCACCATCTGCAAACGTTTCGTCGAAATGCTCGGCGGTAAAATTTCCATCCAGTCCCGGCCCGGCGCCGGCACCACCGTCTCCTTCACCATTTCCGCACCCGCTCAATCCGCCCAAACCGTCACCGACCTGCACCATCTGGCCGACCTGCACTCCGCGACCCACCAACCCCTGCCCGTCGTCCGCGGCAAAATCCTCCTCGCCGAGGACGGCCTGGACAACCAACGCCTCATCGCCGCCATCCTCCGCAAGGCCGGCGCTGAACTCGATATCGCCGACAACGGTAAAATCGCCCTCGACATGGCCCTGCACGGCTCCTACGACCTCATCTTCATGGACATGCAAATGCCTGAGATGGACGGCTACCAGACCGCCACCGAATTGCGCCGCCGCGGCTGCTTCATCCCCATCATCGCCCTCACCGCCCACGCTCTGGCCGATGACAAAGCCAAATGCCTCGCCGCCGGCTGCACCGCTTATCTCTCCAAACCCATCGACCGCCACAAACTCCTCGCCACCGCCGCCAAAACCATCTCCACCTTCGCCGCCCCACAGCCCACGCCCGCGGCAGACCCACTGATTAGCGATTTCGCCACCGACCCCGACATGGTTCAGCTTCTGAGCGAATTCATCGCCGCTTTGCCCGAGAAGGTCAGCACCATTCGCCGCCTCATGGACGAGCAGAACATTCAGGAACTCTGTGAAGCTGTGCACCAACTAAAAGGCACCGGCAGCTCCTACGGATTCAGCACCCTCACCGCCGTCGCCTCCGCCGCCGAAGCCCTCCTGTGCGCCGGACAGCCGATTGACGCTGCCCAGCAGCAGATCGACGCGCTACTAGAGCTGATCCGCCGCATCCGCGGCTACGAGTCCGCCAAAGAAGCCCCCGTCCATTCACCCTCGCCCGGTACGCCGGGAGAGGGCCAAGGGTGAGGGTGGCCATGATCGACTGAAACGGGTCTCCTTTCTACTTTCTACTGCCTACTTTCTCGCGCAGCGCCCGGTATACTTCTCGTCGGTTGCTCGGCTCGGCCCAACCACCAAATGACACATCATCCCATGGACAGATACACGACAACGGAAAAACCCATAAAAGAGGATTTCACCCTCCCGTGGAAGCCGATCTATTTTGTGGCCGGCCTTGTTCTCCTTGCTGTGCTCGTCGCTTTTTCACTCCCGCCTTACACACCTCGGAGTTGGCACTTCATGGCATTCGGCATTGGCTTCGCCGTATGCATCCTCTGGTTTATTCGCTTTGCCTTGCGTACGTCACTTCAGAACTTGGAAGCCGGCCCCAAATGGCTGCTCAGCGACGACGGCTTGGTGCGCCTCTATTCTTCGGACTTGCGAGAGACGATTCCCTGGGAGCAGATTCAAGACATCCGATGGCTCGGCTACGTCGGCCTCCTGATTCAGTTCAAAGACCCCAATCACCACCAGCGTTCCCGCGAGTTTAAAGACGAGTTCCGCCGATGCCGGCCCGGCGTATTTCAATCCATTTTGCGTCTCCCCAAAAATGCCGCCATAGCGCTATTGCAAGACCCGTCCCTCAGCCCCGCCGCTAAGCGCCAAATAAGTCTGGCAACAAACACAGCCCGGACCCGTCTAGTGCGGGGAGCCAAAATATTTCTCCCGATTGGCATCCTCATCGGCATAGCCTTCGTCATTTGGGGAACGACGCGGTTCCGTCTTCAGCAGCGATCCCTCCAGTGGCCAACGGCCACAGGCATCATCACCCAATCAGAATTGCGCACGCACGTGCTGCGTCGCGGAAGCGAAGACTACGCGGCCGTCGCCTATACGTACGAGGTTCAGGGAATCCGCCGCACTGGCAACCAGATCGCCCTTTGGAGCACTGATCTACGTCACCGGGCTTCAGCCGCGTTTGTCAAATCGCATCCTGTCCGCTCGTCCGTGACGGTGTACTACGATCCCGACCATCCAGAAACCGCAGTCCTTATCCCCGGCGCCAACAAGTGGGATGACGAGTGTTTGATCGCGGCCGGCATCGCTGTCGTGGTTGTTGCTGGATTGGGTTTACTTCTTAACGCTCGAAGGGGTTCCCCCCGCGTCATCGGCGAAGAGAAGGCGGCCGGCTAACTCAATGAACTTCGGAGCCGCCGCCGCTGTTTAGCCGCGTCGCTTGCGACGCGTCCCCATTGGTTTCCTTATTAGTCCCGGCGCGCCGGCTGCACCGCTTATCTCACCAAGCGCATCGACCGCCGCAAGCTCCTGGCCACCGCCGCCGAAACCATCGCCGCCTTCGCCGCCACACACCCCGCTCCCGATCAAACGCCGCCGCAAGCGCAACTGATCAGCGATTTCGCCAACGACCCCGACATGGCCGAAATCCTGGGCCAGTTCATCGCCAGCCTGCCCGACAAGGTCAACGCGATTCACCGTCTCATGGACGGGCAGAACATTCAGGAACTCTGTGAAGCTGTGCACCAACTAAGAGGCACCGGCAGCTCCTACGGATTCAGCACCCTCAGCGCCGCCGCCTCCGCCGCCGGCCCGATTAAAGGGGACGCAGATCTTTTCCACCTGCCTCACGCCGCGTCGGCGGTCGGCCGCGGGGATGCAGCGTCCAGCCGAGATTCATTCGCTCAACCGTCCGCATGGTCCACTTGGCGTCGCCCAACGGCCGGCTGCGGCTCGTTCGCGGAGCGACTGGCAATCCACGCCATTATCCGCCGCGGACAGACCCATCAAGCATACACGGTCGCCCGGCGTTTGGCCCGCCCATTTGCCCGCTATCATCTGCACCCGAGACGCCGCGGCGGCCGAGTGGAGGTTCATAACAACCGGCAACGCGCAGTTAAAAGTGCGTTCTTGCCGCACCTTTTACAGATGAACCCCGTCACGGCCGCCCGGCATTCGGCTCCGAGCCCGAATTTACGCCAAAAACCCCTTCGCCAATCTAACTTCTAGTTCGAACCGAGCGCCCGGGGAACAATCCTTTTTCCAAAGCCGCCCGTTTCCCAGCGTAAGACCAGTCAGCAGCACGCGATGCAATCCCAAAATCTTGGCGCGCAATCAGAAGTCGCCAACTGTCCCAAGCCCGGCATAACCTCGCCTGCCACGCGGCTTTACGCCGCCAATATGCCGACTTGCCTCATCCCGCAAATCGCGTTAGCGTGCTGAAATTGGGCCCGCGTAGCTCAGTTGGACACACAGAATTGCAAAATTCCCGCGAAAAACAGCATATCTGCGAGGTCGGTGGACACGTGGTGGACACGCGTGGGAACGTAACTGACGCCGATAGACACCCATTGACCGCCAGCGACCCCCGATTGAACCTGGTCATTGAGGCATGGTCGTCGCTTCCTGATCCGCTCATCGAGGGAATAGTGGCGATCGTTCGAAGCGCATGCAGGTCAACTTGGGTTCGAAGCTAAATTCTCGACATTGGCTAAACCTAATCTTAATTGTGCGTTTCAGGGCGACAGCCGCGTCAAGACATCGGCGAGGTTACAGGATGCGATCCGGTCGTCGCCAGAGGATTCGGTGACGTTGGAGACGAGGTAGACGCGCTTGGCGCCAACCATTTCGGCGTTCTTTTTCAGCTTGGCCATGTCGCCAGGGTTTGGCGATGCCGTGAGCTTGACCTCGAAGGCCCAAATCTCTCCCTCAGACTCGATCACAAGGTCAATCTCGTGCTGGTCGCTGGTCCCAAAGAAGTACGGTTCAAAACGTCGGCCGGCGGCTGACAGTGAACCGATGATCTGCTCGATGACGAACCCCTCCCAACTGGCCCCCACCGCCGGATGGCTGAGTAATGCGTCAACCGTCGTGATGTTAAGTTGTGCGTGAAGCAGACCGGTGTCGCGCCAATAGACCTTTGGCCGTTTGACCAGGCGCTTGCGGATGTTCCCCTGATAAGGCAGCAGACGACGTATGAGAAACGCTCCGGTCAGATAGTCGAGATAGCTGCTGACGGTCTTGCCGTCCAAGCTCAGGGAGGATCCCAACTGCGATGCGTTCCACGGCTGCCCGTGAAGAGCGGCCAACATCTTGAGAAATCGAGTCGTGGTCTGGGGCCTAGCTGTCAAGCCCCAGTTCGGCAGGTCACGTTCAGCCAGCAGCGTGAGATAATCATCCTGCCAGCGGGGGAAGCGGTTTTGTCCCAATACTCCTCCGTCGGGAAAACCGCCGCACAGCCAGAGGCGCTGCTGGTGGTCAGCAGGAATCTCTTTGAGAAGGAAAGGCGTCAGTTCCAACAACGCCAGCCGACCGGCGAGCGATTCCGAAACCTTCACCATGAGGGTGGGCGACACCGATCCCAGTAGCAGGAATCGCCCGGTTCGCTTACGGTCTTTGTCGATGGCTCCACGTAGTCGCGGAAACACTTCCGGCCAGGACTGCGCCTCATCGAGAATGATGAGTGTGTTTCCCGCAGTGAGTTGATCCCATTGGAGATCAAGTTTCACGCGGTCTGCCGGCTGTTCAAGGTCGAAGTAATTTCCGCCGAGCGACCAGGCGAGCGTGGTTTTGCCGCACTGACGCGGTCCCACCAGCGCAACGGCGGGAGATGCTTTCAGGCGATGCTGAAGTTCTGTGGCTACGAAGCGTTGAATCATTTCTTGCAGAGTAGGAATTCGTTCCTAAATTGCAAGAACAATCGTAACTTCCTGTAAATAAAAGCACTAGAACAAGGATATTGGCGTGGGACAGCGCCCGTCAAGCTACAAGCTATCGGTTGGCATCATTGGCCAACAATACTGCTGGGGAACACTTACCCTTGTGTAGACCAAGATTGTCACGTTTCTGTCAAGGGAACTTGGCCTCTAGGAAGGTAACCGCGCGAAAGACGATCGATTCGGGTCAACATCCTCACACTTATTCGGGTGACGGTGATTTCGGCTACCCGCTATCACTACCCCCCGTGAATCTTCGCACACGGTTTGTCCGAATTCTCGCCAACCCTGGCATCGAGCCGGGGCCCAAGTTACTCCAGAACCTGCGATCATCGCGGCACGGAATTAACCGAGACGCGACCGGCTCTGTCTCGACCCTCATGTTTTGACGAAATGTTGCGAAGGCGGGTCGCGAAAAACCCTGGAAAATTGCGCGTTGGGCTTCCCGCTTTCCCCCGCGGGACGAGGGTCGAGACAGAGCCAGACGCGACCCACATCGTTTACATTTAAATGGGCAACAGCGAGCTGGTCGCCAGGGATCACTATCTCCAGATCACCGATGAGCATTTTGCCAAGGCTGCGGGTGGGGGAGGGAAGCAAAGCGGTGCGGAATCCGGTGCAGCACCTGCAGGTTTTGCCTCGCAGCACGTCGCATCACCCCGCGACGATAAAACTCTAACTCTGGATTCCGCGATAGCTAACAACGAAATGCGACTCGATGCGATATCGTGCGAAACTGCTTCAATGGGCGCGGTAGGATTCGACTTCGCCGGGACGATCGCGAACTGCGGCGGCTTCATGACCTCAGACATCCAAACATCTTCCGAACATGCCATATACCGGCCGGCGTAACGAAGAATATGGGATTGAGGGCAACCATTTTGACACAGTTCGGGGGCCACGTTTGAACAAATCCTTAACCGTTGAACTCGCCTGTGGGCTGCGGACCTGGCGCGGCCGCGATAGAGATTATTCTGATGGGTGGGTGTAAATGGTAGACTGACAAATTAGCGTGCCCTTTTATGCCCCTTTCCAGCTTAGCCAACGCAGCGGCGGAACTTAAGGCGGAAGAGGTGCGCCGACGTCTTGAAGCCCGTCCGAACGATGTTGATGCTCTCAACGACTGGGGCGTCGTTCTGGCGAGAGAAAAACGCGTCGAGGATGCCATCCTGCAATTTCAAAAGGCGTTGCGGCTGGATCCATCTCGTACAATGGTTTTGGGCAATCTTGCGATGGCATACGGGCAGGCAGATCGGTTGGATAACGCCGAGTCGTGTCTTACCCGTCTTGCCCAGTTGAAGCCGGACGCGCCCACCGTATTCATTGATTGGGGACGAGTTCTTCGCAAATTACGGCGCTATGTGGAGTCGCTGGACGCTTTTGCCAAGGCCATGAGTCTGTCAGCGCAACCGGCCGATGTTCATGTCGAAATCGGTGCGACGTACGTGGAAATGTTGCGGAACGATGATGCCAAGCAAAGCTTCCAGAAGGCGATCGATGCGAAGCCGGATCACGCCCAAGCGCACAGCAACCTCGGTATTTTGCTCAAAGAGGCCGGTGAGTACGAAAAGGCCATTGATCACCTTCGCCATGCGGTGCGCGCGCGTCCTACATGTGCCAGTGACTGGAATAATCTTGGAGTCGCATTGGCCGAAACACGTCAACATGAGGAAGCGGTCGTTCACTATCACAAGGCGCTATCGATCGATCCCAACTACACCGTGAGTTGGAACAATTTGGGCAATGCATTGCGCACGCTTGGCCGCAGCCAGGAGGCGATTGCGGCTCTACAAAAGGCTTTGGAGCTTAAATCTGATTATGCCGAGGCGATGAACAACATTGCGATTGCACATTTGCAGTGTGGTGATAGTCTTCGCGCGCTTTACTTCTACAACAAGGCCATTCGGCTGAAACCCGACTATGCTGAGGCGCGGATGAATCGCGCGCTGGCTTGGCTAGGTTTGGGAGAATTTGAAAAGGGGTGGACGGAATACGAATGGCGCTGGAATTTGAAGCACCTTGCCAAGCGGCGATTGCCGGGTCGCCGATGGGACGGCAGCCCGCTACAAGGCAAGAGACTTCTGATCCGATATGAACAGGGTTTGGGCGATACGTTTCAGTTTATTAGGTATGCCCCGTGGCTAAAGCAGCGAGGTGCCTTTGTGATTTTCGAGGGCCAACCGTCGGCTCGCGAGATTCTTTCTCGCACACCAGGCATCGACCAATTCGTGACCCGAGGTGACAAGGTATCGGGCATTGATTTCTTCACGACGCTCTTGAGCCTTCCCGGACTATTTCAAACCCGTTTGGAGACGATTCCGGCGCCGATTCCGTATATTCATCCCGATCCGGCAATGGCGCAGGCCTGGAAAGCCCGTCTTGAGTCGCTGCACGGATTCAAGGTCGGCATTGCCTGGCAAGGCAATCCGCAACATCGCGGCGATC